>ENA-ORXR01000296-ORXR01000296.1-marine-metagenome-genome-assembly--contig:-NODE-296-length-74086-cov-13.801024_pt1 | contig 74086 bp, 65 predicted proteins | sample MGYA00237866_ERZ511479 | MGnify/ENA metagenome assembly ERZ511479 | reverse complement strand
CTTCTACAACGGGGTCCGCCGGGATACGCCCGCTATGTTTTTGTCCCCGCGCATCGGTCATCAGGGCGATGTCCCACTCCTCGGCTTTTAAAATTTCTGCTAACGCTTGGGCCGGAAACATATGTCCACCCGTCCCGCCTGCCGCGAGGAGTAATTTTTTCATAACTTGAACCCTCTGCGTTTCACAGATTTTGTCGAGTTACTAAACCGATTCTACGGCGAAAACATGTAGAGGTTTGGGCTCTTTGATTATCTACCATATTCATAAGCCCCGGGACGGCGGCGGGTGAAGGCTAAGATTAGGCCCGCCGTAAAACACAGCGCCAACATGGAAGAGCCGCCATTGGAGATAAACGGCAGTGTCATGCCTTTGCTGGGGGCCATATTAAGATTGACGTAGAGATTGATAATTGTCTGCATGCCGACAAGTGTCGCCAGACCTGACGCGGCGAGTTGGCAAAAATAGTCATTTAACCGCAGCGCATTTCGGAACGTCTGCACCACAAAGGCCGCCAGCAGGATGATGAGCATCGTGGATATCAGGAACCCAAACTCTTCAACCGTAACCGCGAAGATGAAATCAGTGTTTCCATCCGGAAGTGAGTACTTAACGCGCCCTTCTCCGGGTCCTTGCCCAAAAAACCCGCCCGATGAAATCGCCTCTAACGCCTTATCCGTCTGGTAGCTATCCGCCGTATTTGGCGAGGTAAACGCGCTGACCCGCGCTCTAACGTGGGGCAGTGCCAGATAGGCAGCGAAAGCCCCTACCAAGGACAGGCCGAGTATTATCAACAGCCAGCCCAGTGATAAGCCTGCAAAGAAAAAGACGGCAGCGAAGCCCAAGGTGAGCAAAAAGGATTGGCCAAAATCGGGCTGCGAAATCAACAAGGCCAATAAAGCGAAAAATACGCCGAACACGATAAGCACAGCCGGAACATTGGGGTCCCGGTTTCGAATTGAAAACATCCAAGCCGCAAAGACGATGAAGGCGGGTTTCGCAAATTCTGAAGGCTGCAAGCCCAGCGGACCGAGACGCACCCATCGCGTTGCCCCTTTCACTTCATATCCAATAAAAGGCAAAGCCATCATAATCAGGGCGGAGCCGATAAGCGTGACAACCGCAATACGGCGCGCATTCACAGCATCGAGCAATGAGATAATGAAGATACCGAAAATGCCCATGCCCACGAAAATCATGTGCTTATAAAGAAAGAAAAACGAATTATCGTAATCCAAGCGCGCGGCGGCAGCGGGGCTGGACGCCATCGACAAAATCAACCCGGCGCCAAGAAGACAGACGAGGATAGACAACGTAATTTGGTCTATGCTGCGCCACCATTCCCCGATGACTGTTCGTCGGGATCGCGAAGTAATTAAATTTGGGATCGCGCCGATCATGCGGCTTCTTCCTCTTGATTGGTTTTCGCTGTCTCCTCAGCCTCGATGCCCATAAGGGAGTAAGCCTGCGTTCGGAAAGCGTCCCCGCGAACTTCGAAATTCTTAAATTGATCGAAACTTGCGCAGGCGGGGGAAAGTAGAACAATAGGGTTTTCAAGGCCGGATTCGAGCGCATCTTTCGTCGCGCAGAGAAGCGCCATCTTCAAGGTCTTCTTTACTTGATTTGGTCGGTCATGCGTATTTAGAGTCGAAGAGAAATCTTCAGCCGCATCGCCGATTAGATAGGCAGACTGAACATTTTCGAATAAATCACTGAGCGGCTCGATACCGCCCTCTTTGGCAACGCCGCCTGCGATCCAAAATACATTTTTATAACTTGCCAGCGCCTGCCTCGCCGCATCGGCATTTGTGGCCTTACTGTCATTTACAAATCTGACATTTCGCAGTTTTCCAACCGTTTCCATGCGATGCTCGAGGCCGGGGAAAGACAAGATGGCCTCGCCAATTTCTTTTGGATCCAGGCCAAAACTACTGACGGCCGCATAGGCTGCCGCTGCATTTTGCCAGTTATGCCGCCCCTCAAGGGCTTTGGCATTTCGTAGGTCGCAAATATCTTGTGACTTTTTTCCGATGTTGGAGAATAGCTTGCCGCCGAGAACACTCACGCCGTGGCCGATAACCCGGCGAACGCTAATAGGAATTATGCTGCGTCCGTTTCTAACCTTCAATTGCGTGCAAAGCGTTTTGCCGTAATCGCCGTCGACACCAACGATGACTGTGTCAGCTTTCGTTTGATTAGCAAAAATCTTTTGCTTCGCTAATCCATACTCCTCCAACGTGCCGTGACGATCCAAATGATCCGGCGACAAATTCAAGAAAACAGCTGCATTGGCGCGTAGCGACTGAGTGCGCTCAAGCTGATAGCTCGAAAGCTCGATGACATAAAAGGTACCGCCATGCATGCGGTCCAGGTCCAGCACACCTCGTCCAATATTTCCGCCGATCTGGGCATCTTTGCCGCACGTTTTTAGAATATGGCCGATCAATGTCGTCGTTGTTGATTTGCCGTTCGTGCCGGTGATGGCGATAATTTTAGGTCTTTCGCGGTCCGGTTTAGCCGCCACTTCCCGGGCCAAAATCTCGATGTCGCAAATAATTGGCACGCCTGCAGCCTTCGCCAGCTTGGCTGACCAATGAGGTTTTGGTAAGTGATGCGGAACGCCCGGGGATAGAACGAAATCGTCAATCTTCGACCAATCGGCCTTCTTCAGATTATGGATAGGCACGCCCATGCTTTTGGCCGTTTTTCGGGTGTCGCTATTATCATCCCAAGCCAAAACATCGGCACCGCCCGCCACAAGCGATAAGGCAGCCGTGACGCCGGTGCGTCCCAGTCCGAAAACGGCGACCTTACGGCCGCGGAATGTCTCTGCCTTGATCAATCTAACGCAACTTCAGTGTGGAAAGCCCGATAAGGGCCAGAACGATGGCGATAATCCAAAAACGGATAACAATTGTCGGCTCTTGCCACCCTTTTTTCTCAAAATGATGGTGAATAGGTGCCATCCGAAAGACCCGCTTTCCGGTAAGTTTGAAAGACGTGACCTGGACAATTACTGACACCGCTTCTAATACAAACAGTCCGCCAATAATCGCCAAAACGATTTCATGTTTGATCGCGACTGCCGTGACGCCGAGCGCGCCGCCCAAGGCGAGAGATCCCGTATCCCCCATAAACACCATTGCCGGCGGTGCATTGAACCAAAGAAAACCTAGCGACGCGCCGATAATAGCGCCGAGGAAGATAGTGACTTCTGCACTGCCCGGCACATGCGGTACGCCCAGATAATTGGAGAAAATTGCGTTGCCTACAAGATATGCAATGAACGCCAAGCTGAAGCAGGCGATCATTACCGGCACAATTGCAAGACCGTCCAGACCATCTGTCAGGTTCACAGCATTGGCCGTCCCAACTACTACGAAGCATCCAAACGGAATAAAGAATATCCCGAGATTTATTGTAAAGTTCTTGAGCAAGGGAATAGCAAGTCCCGTCGCAAATTCCGGATCTTCACTCGGAAAGGCCATCGTCAAGATCCATACTGCAATGGCCGCAATTAATATCTCGCAGAGCAAACGTAATTTACCCGAAAATCCTTTGTGGGACTGGCGGGAGACTTTTAAATAATCGTCATAGAAACCAATTGTCCCAAAACCCACAGTGACGAAGAAAATCGTCCAGAGAAACGGGCTCGTTAAGTCCGCCCAAAGTAACGTCGAAACGACCACAGACATGATAATCATCAAACCGCCCATGGTCGGCGTTCCCGCCTTTTTGATGATATGCCCCTCAGGACCATCTTCCCTAATCGGCTGGCCCTTGCCTTGGCGTATGCGTAAGGCGTTAATCATTTTTTCGCCGAACACGAAGAAGATTATCAGCGACGTCATTAACGCCCCGCCGACCCGAAATGTGATGTAATTAAACAGGTTAAAAAGCTGGAATTGCTCCCCCAGTGGTCCAAGCCATTCATAAAGCATGAGATCCCTCCCCCTTAAGCTGTGCTGCCACCCCTCCAACGCCGGACGCATTGGATCCCTTAATCAGCACAACATCTCCGTCGCGGAGTTCGCCTTTCAGTTTAGTTAACAAACTCTGAGGTTTTGACGCCCAGCCCGCACGCATTGGCTGCGGCAGCGCCCCCATCAGCATCCTCATACACTCACCTGCCATGAAAACGCGTTCAAACCCGGCGCTTTCAATTGGCCCGGCAAGAGATCGATGCAATTCCAACTCATCCGCGCCGAGCTCAAACATATCGCCCAACAATGCAAGTTTGCGCCCCGGGCGTAAGGCTGCCGCAGCAAATGCCGCCCGCATGGATGTCGGGTTGGCATTATAGCTCTCATCAATGAGGGTGATGGATTTCCCCTCAATGATCAAGTCGTGCGCATCTCCCCTGCCCGGAGCAGCCGTTATTTTCCTCAAGGCCATTGCGGCTTTCCGAAGAGGCAAGTCCGCAGCGTAAGCGACGGCCATACACGCCGCCGCATTCATAAACCAATGTTCGCCCGGCACCATCAGCGTTACGTCAACTTGTTGCCGCGCAATACGAAGACGAACATTTCCGCCGCTAGCGTGAGAGTTCTGACTCACAATGGTAACGTCGTGGTCGTCAGAATGACCAAAGGTAATAACTTTTAATTTCACCGTTTCCGCTTTAGCGCGGATCTGCGGCGTATGTTCATTATCCCCGTTCAGGACCAGAGTAGCCCCGGCCTCCATACCGTCGATAATTTCTGCTTTAGCGTCCGCGATCGCTTCGACATTTTCGAAGTTAGCCAAATGCGCGCCAACGACATTATTAATGATCGCGATGTGGGGTTTTGCAAGTTTTGAAAGCCCCGACATTTCGCCCGCATGGTTCATCCCCATTTCAAGAACGGCAAAATCCGCATCTTCCGGAATAGTCGCAAGGGTAATCGGAACCCCCAAGTGATTATTGAATGACTTTATAGATTTATGCGCCGTCCCGAACGCGCCGAACATAACGGCAAGCGCATCTTTGACGGATGTTTTTCCAACGCTCCCCGTAACGCCAATTCTCAATGCCTTGCGGGTCTCGCAAGCGAAAACGCCTAAGGCCTCAAGGCCCTTAGAACTCTCCTTAACCAAAACTGCGGGGGTGCCCTCCGGCGCAGTCTGAGACAAAACACCGCTCGCTCCGGCTTCAATCGCGGCAGGAATAAACTCATGACCGTCGCGGCTGTCTTTCAGGGCTACAAATAGATCGCCCGCCGTCAAGGTTCTCGTATCAATCGACAGCCCTGTCACGGAAAACGGCGCTGTTGCCTTGCCGCCAGTTGCCTGCGCGATTTGTTCGGATGTCCACAAGGTCATGATAGAAATGCCTTCGCAACATCAACGTCCGAAAATGGAATGACTTTATCTCCGACGATTTGGCCTTGTTCATGACCTTTTCCGGCAATCACAAGACAATCTGTCGGGCCTAATCGCTTTATGCCTTCAGCGATTGCCGCCGAGCGGTCGCCTATCTCGGTTGCATCGGGACAACCCTGCATGACCGCAGTCCGAATAGTCGCCGCGTCCTCTGTGCGCGGGTTATCATCCGTGACAATAACTTGATCCGCCAATTTGGCCGCGACCGCGCCCATTTTCTTGCGCTTATCAGGGTCGCGATCACCGCCGCATCCGAACACAATGACGATGTCCCCGGCCGTATGCGGGCGCACCGAACGGAGTAGTTTATCGAGCCCATCTTCGGTATGGGCGAAATCCACATAGACCGGCGCGCCGTTTTTGATTCCGGCAAGCTCCAGTCTGCCCGCCACGCCTTTTAGATGTCCCAGAGCATCGATTGCGACAGATGGCGCGACACCGGTTTTTATAGCGAGACCTAAGGCCGCGACGGCGTTCAAAACCTGAAACTCTCCCGCAAGCGGAAGATCAACTGAATGGCGGTCTCCACTGACAATCAAAGTCAATTTTTGCCCGGACGCGTGCGGCATAACTTCGTCGATGCGGATATCTTCGCCTGTCCAGCCAACTTGCAGAACATCCTGACCTAAACCCTCGCAAACATCGACCAGATGTCGCCCGAATTTGTCATTCGTATTAATGACCACGGGCGCGCCGCGCGGCGTCAAATCAATGAACAGACGGGCCTTCGCGTTAAAGTAATCCTGCATGGTTGTATGATAATCAAAATGATCTTGCGTGAGGTTTGAGAATCCGGAAGCCGTCACCTTCACGGCGTCCATTCGATATTGCTTCAACCCGTGCGAACTGGCCTCCATCGCAGCATGCGTAACGCCCTCACTCGCAAGTGCTGAAAGCGTTTGGTGCAAGGCTATCGCGTCAGGTGTCGTATGCGACATAGGCTTATATCCCGCAGACGACGTCACGCCGAGCGTCCCGAAACAAGCCGCGTTCAAGCCCGCAAAAGCCCAGATTTGCCGTAAAAAATCGACAGTTGATGATTTACCATTCGTCCCTGTCATCGCCACTATAGTTTCGGGCTGTCCGGGAAATAATTTTGCTGCCAGTTGCGCATAAATTAGGCGCGGATTTGCATCAGCAATAACCGGCACAGAGGCCGTAACCCCCTCAACCGATAAAATCGCGACAGCGCCATTTTCAATCGCCTGCGGTATGAAATCCCTGCCGTCCATAGCAACGCCCGGCAAAGCCGCAAAAATCATTCCGGGTTTAATCTCGCGGCTATCCGCATTTAACCCGGTGACGCGCGTATCATCATCAAGACCGACCAGGCTACGCAGTGTATGATTTATCATGGCGTGCCCTCCGCCGCGACTTGGGCATATTGCGATGTGTCGCGCGCGCCCGGCAAGATCGGGCCAATCCGCCGAATGACGTTCCCCGCCGTTGGCGCAGCATTCCACCCCGCCGTCGCATAACCATGTGTGCCTTCGATAGCTTTGGGCTCGTCCAAGGTAACAATCATCGCGTAGCGAGGCGCCGAATGCGGAAAGGCCGCCACGAAACTCGTGACCAAACGTGTTTCATCATATCCGCCTTGCGCAGAGGGCTTTTCCGCCGTCCCGGTTTTACCCATCACGCCATATCCGGGAATATTAGCCTTTCGGCCGGTCCCATCGGTCACAACAGTTCGCATCATATCCACCATATCGCGCGACACCTCTGAGCGGAACACGCGGCGACCATTTTCGGGCGATGCGACGGAGTGTTTCCTAACGGTTGGCGTAACATAGATACCGTCATTCAGCATTCCGCCAATCGCGGCCGTGAGCGCCAAAGGGCTCACCGATAAACCATGGCCGTAAGAGACGGTTACTGTCGTCATCTCGCCCCAGCGAGACTGAACCTGCGGCTTGGCACTTTCGGCCAACTCATACTCAACGCGGGTCAGCAGACCAAGATTACGGAGATGATGTTGCTGGCGCTCCGCACCAATGCGCTGCGCAATCATAGCCGTTCCGCGATTAGAGCTCTCGCTCAATACCCCGGTCATGTTCAAAGGACCGTCAGAAGGATGATCATCCCGAATGAATTTGTTTCGAACCTTATATGGTTTTTGCACCTCAAATAACTCCACTTGGTCGGCGACATTATCCTCCAAGGCCATCGCCATCGTCAGCGGCTTGAAGACACTCCCAAGGTCATAAGTTGACATTGCGGCATGATTAAAGAGAGTTTCAGGCGATGTTGTGTCAGGATTATTCGGATTGAAATTTGGCACGGACGCCATTGCGATAATTTCGCCGGTTCGAATATCCATCACGACACCATTGGCATCATAAGCTTTGAATTTCTCGCGCGCCTTTGCGAGCTCATCCGTCAACGCATATTGCACGCGAAGGTCCAGCGACAAGGCCAGAGAGGGCGCATTATCTGATGTTAGCTCCGCGTCAAACGCACGCTCAGCGCCCGCAACGCCCTGCATATCCACATTGGTAAAACCAACCATATGAGAGGCTAAGTTTTCCCGTGGATACACGCGTTTTGGCTCTTTTCGAAAGGCCAAACCGGGCAAGCCCAAATCAAATACGGCTTGACGTTCCTTCGGTGTTAACCCGCGCTCCAACCATACAAAACTCCGGTCCATCTCTAATTTATTCTGAAGCTTCGCGCGATTTAGATGTCCTCTCAGGTCGGTGAGCTTTGCCGCGGTCTCGGCAGGATTCCACACCCGCCTTGGCTCGGCGTATAGCGAGTATGTCTCGAGCGTCGTCGCCAGCAGTTCACCATTTCTATCTGTCAGGTCTGCTCTTGAGATTTTGATGGCTTGCGGCAGGTCACTTTGATGCGCATCTGAAGAAAAAACGGAAATTTCCGCCAAACGAATAATAGCAATCAAGAGCATAATCACGAACAGGACGACAGCAATCCGAATTCGGATACGCCCTTCCGTGACTGTCAAATACTCTTCATCGGCCAGGGTAAGCGTCTTTTGATTATGAAAGGCATGTGAATTCGTCATTTGGCCTCGCCCTCCGGCAAAGGAAATGATGTTTCGATGTCGCCTACATCGCGCTCCTGCTCGGGGGTCGTTGATTTCAGCTTCAAATGCTGCTCGTTTAGTTCCGCCAGGCGAGCAGGATTTTCGAGATAGGCCAGCTCTGCCCGCAAGACACGGATGGCCTCTTCCTCAGCGGAAAGCGCTTGCGTAAGCACTCTCACATCTCGCTTCGCCGATTGCGCATGGGTTTTGACGAAATATAGTGTGACCGTTAAGGCCACGCCGATCAGAAACAATAAGAACCAAGAGACTCGCCGCGCCGCGCGCCGGGACCCGGAATAAGATACACTCATATCCGCGCCTCCAATTCAGAAAGCGATACAACATCCGGAAGCAGGCGGTCATCCACATCAAATGCGGCGGCGTCAGTCCGGATTGCGACCCGCATCTTGGCCGACCGGGACCGGGCATTCTGTTCAACTTCGGATTTAGATGGTTTCGTTACGCTTCGCCGGGGCAAGGAAAAACTTGCGGCGGGGCCGTCAATCTTCACTTCCGGCGCATAGCGTGATCCGCCCTGCACCTCGCCCGCCCGACGACGCAGAAACGTTTTGACAATACGGTCTTCCAACGAATGAAATGTTACGACGACCAATCGCCCTTGGGGCTTTAAAAGGCGCTCCGCCGCGCAAAGTCCGCGGTAAAGTTCGCCTAACTCATCATTCACGAAAATCCTTAGCGCCTGAAATGCCCGGGTCGCAGGATGTGTTTTGCCCCGTCGGCCCAGCGCTTTCTCGAGGATGTCCGCCAAATCTGATGTGGTGACAATATCGCCTTGCTCGCGAGCGGACACGATACAATTCGCGACATGGCGCGCCCGCTTCTCTTCGCCGTAAACTTGAAAAACACGGGTTAATTCCGATACCGAAAGATGGAGCACAGCATCTCGCGCCGTCGGTCCCCCGCCCTGCTCCATGCGCATATCAAGCGGTCCCTCACGCATGAATGAAAATCCGCGCTCCGCTTCATCAAGCTGCATGGAAGACACGCCGATATCCAAGACGACGGCATCGACAGATTCGAGACCAACTTCATCCATTTTTGAAAAAGGTGTTTGGATAAGGCGAAACTTGCCCGCTGATTTATCGCTTAAGTCGTCCGCACGGGGCGCAACATTTGGATCACGATCCAGGCCCACCACAGTGCAATCCGCCGAATCCAAGATGGCCTCACTATAACCGCCATTGCCAAATGTGCCGTCCACGCAGATTTCGCCCGCCTGCATTGCAAGCGCGCTCAACACCTCCGGCAACATAACAGGATAATGCTTCATACCGGCTTCATCCGGTGACGGTTTGCCAAGGCTTTTTCCCGCAATTCAGATCGGCGCGCTTCATGCGCGGCCTCGTCCCAAACTTCAAACTTCCGGCCGCGGCCGACAAAGGTGACTTTACCCGAGAGGCCCGCATGGTCACGAAACTTCGCCGGCAGGCTAATCCGGCCCGTTGAGTCAAAATTCAGTTTTTCACTCTCGCCGAAAATCACGAGCTCTAACGCCTCTCGCCCCGGATCATACATATCCATCAGATCAAGCATATTTTGGTAATGCGATAGGACCGTCAAATCGCCGCCTTCAAGATATGCGCCGTCAAGGCTTGGCCAAAGCACAACTCCATTGAAGCCCGAGTCAGAGCAATAGGTACGAAAATTAGACGGCACGGAGAGCCGTCCCTTCGCATCCAAGCTGTTCGTCGTACTGGAGAGAAACAAGCCGCAAACCACCTTTAAACGGCAACAAGTCCCGCACTTGCGCCAAATATGGGATACAATGGGTTTTCATGGGAAACAATGCCATATGACTGTTTTAACACCCCCAAATACCGCTCATTCACACCCTGTGAATCCTGTGGATAGGTTACGGATTCAATATAGGTTTCAGGCAGTTAAGCTGTGGTTAACCATAGTGATTATTTACGCAGTGAAAACAAAGGTGTCAGGGAGCCTGTAAGCCGGGTTCTGTCCCCATCGAAATGGGTGACGATCATTCATCTAGGACGCGCCTTACGGCGAGCCTCATGCAACCAACCCGGACAGCCATGGCGCGACGCACAATGCTGTCCCTATTTGGTTTTGCTCCGGATGGGGTTTACCTTGCAGCCTCTGTTGCCAGACGCCCGGTGCGCTCTTACCGCACCCTTTCAGCTTTTCCCGTTGATTTGCGAGCAAACCAACAAGGTAGTCTTCTCTCTGTGGCACTATCCCTCAATTCACATTGGCCGGGTGTTACCCGGCATCCTGTACGCGCTGGAGCCCGGACTTTCCTCGAACCATGCACATAAAAAATATTTGCATAGCTCGCGATCGCCCGGCTCCCTGACGGGCGGTTAAGTGTTTGTTGCTGGGATGAAAGTCAAGCGAGATGGTTCAAATAAAAGTTTGATGAGGGCATGGCCGCTCGTCTCTACTTCTTATGCTATCAGCCCGAGCGATGCGTTCTAAACGACATTATCCTAATCGAAATTGTGAGCGGGACTGGCAGCGTGGGCCGTGCGGACGAATTACATATGGCGCTACAAAAAGACCCACCCCGCCATTTCCGGCGAGGTGGGCAAATTTCAGCCTTTGAGTGACAGGCTGCTCAGAGCGCTTACGAGCTAGGCGGCTTGCTTGATGTCTCGGTCATGACGACCTTCTAAAATCTCTTTTTCGAGTTTGGCGCAGAATGCGGGCAGATCTGCCGGTTTCCGGCTGGTCACGATCGCATTGTCGCAGACAACCTTTTTGTCCGTCCATTTTGCGCCAGCATTTTCGATGTCCGTTCGAATGGACGGGGATGATGTCATATCGCGGCCTACCGTCAAACCGGCTTCCGCCAGCAGCCATGGCGCGTGGCAAATTGCACCAATCGTTTTACCGTCCTCGGCAAAATCACGCACTAGCGTAATGGCCTCTTCATTTTGCCGTAAGCTGTCCGGATTTGCCAGACCGCCCGGTAAAATGAGCGCGTCATAATCACTCACTTTTACGTCTGCTAATGTCATATCAGGAGAAACCCGTTGGTCATCGCCTTCGCCCGCCGATATCTCGTCTAGGCTCGGTGACGCAAGTTTTACGTGCGCACCCTTTTCTTTGAAATAGTTTAGCGGCTCAAACAGCTCGTCTTTTTGAAAACCATTGGTTGATAAAATTAGAATATTTTTTTGTTTTAAATTAGACATAAAAGTCCTTTCAATTGAGATGAAGGCCGCGGCGGAGACTACTTACGGCTTCAATCCAAAGAAGGAGAAAGCCCGAGTCCGCTATTGCGTTAAAGCGCGGCGCCAGACAGTAAAGTCGGCATGTTATACCCTATCAATGCATGGACCCGGCAAATCGTTCCGAACCAATCGCAGCTAATAACATGAATACTGAAACCCTGGACAACTTCCAACTGGATCTGGGAACCACGTCAGAGATCGGTATGGCCGTCGTTCTGGCGACCATGATGTTCGCCGTTGCGCTGGGACTACGGCCGTCCAGTTTCTCCTTCTTAAAAACTGATCCCAAATTATTTCTAACAGGCGTGGCCGCGCAAATTATAGGCTTTCCCCTCCTCACCGTTTTGATGTGCGTCGTCATAAACCCTCATCCCAGCATCGCTTTGGGCATGATTTTAGTTGCCTGTTGTCCCGGCGGGAATACGTCAAACCTGATCTCTTTATTTGCACGGGCCAATACCGCGTTATCCGTGAGCCTCACCGCGACATCGTCAGTTTTCGCGGCCTTTGTGACGCCGTTCTCTATCTTGTTTTGGAGCGGTCTTTATCCCCCCACCCGCGCGTTGCTGACGGACATAAATATCGACGTCGTCAGTTTCCTCATGCAAACCTTGATTATTCTCGCACTTCCGCTTTTGCTTGGAATGATTTTTCGGCAGTTTTTTCCGCGCATTGCGGACCGCATTCAAACGCCTTTGGCGATTTTCTCCGGCTTGGCTTTGCTTGCGATAATCCTAATTGCCTGCTTCCGCTTGTTTCCTGTTTTTTGGGCGCTGGGGATCGGTATTTTTTTCGTCGTTTTACCGCATAACATTTTAGCGTTCTCGCTCGGTAATTTTGCGGCACGGGCAATAAACGCTGACGTGGCTGACAGGCGAGCGTTGACCATTGAAGTCGGCATTCAAAACTCCGGGTTAGGCATTGTCATACTCCTGACCCAGCTGAACGGCCTCGGCGGGGCCGCAGCGGTTGCAGGATTGTGGGGTGTCTGGCATTTAATAGGAGGAAGCGCCCTCGCTTTATTTTGGAGATGGAAAGATGCACGATCTAATCATTAAAAATGCGACCGTTTTTGACGGCTCGGGCGAAGACGGCAAATCCCTGGATATTGCGATCAAAAGCGGGCGCATTTCCGCTATAGGAACAGACCTTGGCGACGCTGAGGAAACGTTAGATGCCATAGGCCACATCATCACGCCCGGCTTCATTGATCTTCACACCCATTATGATGGCCAAGTCAGTTGGGATGACGCCCTTCAACCCAGTGTCAATCACGGCGTTACGACTGCGGTTATGGGCAATTGCGGCGTAGGCTTCGCCCCTTGCCGCGCCGAAGATCGGGATAAGCTCATCCGCCTGATGGAAGGCGTGGAGGACATTCCAGGCACGGCTTTGCATGAAGGTTTGGATTGGCAGTGGGAGAGTTTCCCGGAATATTTAGATGCGCTGGACGCTAAACCGCGCACGATCGACATTGCCGCCATGGTGCCGCATGATCCACTCCGGGTCTTTGCCATGGGAGATCGCGCGGTTTTCAATCAACCCGCCAACGCACAAGATATTGCAGACATGGAGGCCCTCGTGCGGGACGCGATGGCTGCAGGCGCCATTGGTCTTTCAACCGGACGAAGTGACTTTCACAAATCCAGTGACGGCGGATGGACACCCGCATCAGAAGCCGGAAAAGACGAACTCGAAGGCCTCGCCCGCGCAGTGGCCGCATCGGGTCACGGCGTCCTGCAAGCCGTCAATGATTTCGACATGGTACGCCCCGGCGAAACATTCGATACGGAATTTGACTTGATGGAAGCTTTCTTCCGCGCCGGTAAAGGCCGCCCCGGATCTATGAGCCTGATGGAACGTGACTTCGCGCCTGAGGATTGGAAGAATATCATCCGCAGAACGGAGCTCCTAAATGACGATGGTCTCGATATATCCTTCCAAGTCGCCCCGCGTGCCATTGGGGCCATCAACGGATTGAATTGCACCTTCCATCCCATCATGGCGCATCCGAGCTATCTCGCCATATCGGACCTTTCACTGGCAGACCGGGTCGAGAAACTCTCTGACCCTGCCTTCAAAGCGCAGCTTTTATCGGAAACCCCGATCACGCTTTCAGGCGATGACAGCCCCGTACCGCCTCTCGTGGACATGATGATTGCGACATTCCCAAAGCTCTCTGAGAAAATATTCCCCATGAACCGCCATGAAGGCTCCGTAGATTACGAACCCTCCTCCGAGTCCTCCATTGCCGGCCTCGCGCGCGACGCAGGCGTGAGCGTTTGGGACATGGCCTATGATCTTCTCTTGGAAGATGACGGCCATGCGCTATTCTACTTCCCGGTCTATAATTACACCCATATGAATTATGATAATGTGCTCACGATGATGCGGCATCCGAAGGCTCTGCCGGGATTATCGGATGGCGGGGCGCATGTCGGCACAATTTGCGACGCAAGCTTCCCGACTTATCTGCTCGCGCATTGGACAAGAGATCGTCTCAAACGCGGCAAGCCTGGCATCACTTTACCCCGTGCCGTGCAAATGCTCACGGCAGATGCGGCGGATTATCTGGGCCTCGCGGATCGCGGCAGAATAGCGGTTGGAATGAAAGCCGATTTGAACATCATCGATTATGATGCCCTCAGCCTCGGCGTACCCGTCATGGTGCAAGACCTCCCCGCAGGCGGGCAAAGACTGCTGCAACCTGTGACGGGATATAAGGCTGTCATCGTTGCGGGCGAAGCCGTCGTCAAAGATGATGTGGTGACAGCGGCAAGACCCGGAAAGCTGGTCCGTAGCCGCGCGGCTTAGACTTGCGATGGCATAAAGCCTCGCAGGCGTTTCAGCACCTCCATAATTTGCATGTCGATGATGCCGTCAATTTTCGAAGGTCGGTAGCGACGCTGCACGGCGCGGATAATCGCTTGTGTGGGTTCATCCAAACAGCCCGTCACATTCGCGCCATATCCTAAATCCGCGAGCCCGCGCTGAATAATTGAGATGCCGCGATCTCGGTCACCGGGCCGAAAGAGACTACGATCGTCTTCAGGCAAATCACCCGGCCAATAGCCGACGCCGGCGGCCGCCAATCCTTGCCACGGGAAATGCTCACCCGGATCTTCCTTGCGATCAGGCGCGATGTCCGAATGTCCGACTATATTTCGCGCCTGAATGCCATGGCGTTGAATTATCTCTTTCGCGAGTTTTATAACGGCAAGTATTTGCGAGTCAGGATATGGCGGCAAGTCTCCATTCGGCAGACGCACATTATGCCCGCCATTGACAATCTCCACGCCGATGCTGGCCGAATTTACATCCGTAATTCCATTCCAACTTCCGCGCCCTGCGTGCCAAGCTCGCTTGTTTTCATCAACGAGGTTTTCAGCCGTTCCGTCCTCATGGACCAACCAATGCGCACTTACCTCTGCCGCCGGATCGCATAGCCGCGCTCTGGCGAGCCTGCCATTTTCCATACCTGTGTAATGCAACACCAAGATAGAAATCGGCAGTTTTCGGACGTTAAAGTTGGGACTATGCATCATTGTGCCTAACGAGGATATTTCTCGTCCATCTGCCGCACACCTTCAACCATGATCTCGCGCAGAACAGTTTCATCAACATCACTTAAACGCTTGATATAGAGACAAGCTTTTCCGATTTTGTGCTTACCCAGTCTCGACAACTGTTCCGAAAAATCCTGATAACCTGGCATGATGTAGATTGAGATATTCGCCGCACGGTTGGCAAAGCCAAGCCGAAGGGCATCGCCTTCTCGACCGCTCTCATATTTATAGTGATACTCGCCAAACCCAACGATTCCGCTGGATAGTTTGCTGCCCCATATTTTTGGGGTTTCTCCGACAATATCCAACATCATATCATGAAGATGCCTGCAATCAGCTTGCCGTTCCAAATCGCTAATTTGATCAAGGTAATCCGAGACCTTAAGTCCCGCAGGCACTGTTTTATTGGCCATTAATCCATCTCCACAGGTGCCGGCGCTCCGCGGCGAGCGATGATCCAAACACAGGGTAAAATTAACGCCGCGCCAATGATATACCTAGGATACAGCACTTCGTCCAATAACACTACGCCAAGGATTGTGGCGAAGACCGTAATCATGATGCCCAAGGGAACAACCTGTTTGACGGGATAAATTTGAAGGAGGCGAAAATACTGGCCATGCGCTATCACGGAAACGGCAATTGCCGCGTAGATTGCTGCGGTCAAAAGATAGCGTTTATCTTCACGCCAAATTTCCACATGATTATTCTCAAACAAGAACGAAGCCCCTGTACATAAAATCACCAGCATCACGGCTGTCCAAGCAACATAGACTCGCCAATCTACATCCGTAATCCGGCGAATGGCGACTGTTCCCACGGCGAGTGCAATATACGCGCCCAGAACGTAGAGTAGCCCGACATCGAAACTCAACGCGCCGGGCTCATATATCATAATGATAACGCCGATGAGCGCGCCCGCTATTGCGGCGCTTCGTCGCCAACCAATTTTTTCTTTCAGCCAAACGACCGATAGTAACGTCGCGATTGGAATCATGGCCTGAGAAATTATCGACGATCCGGATGCAGGCGCAGTTTGTAAGCCGGTATAGAGCAGTCCGAGGTGCATCGGTCCGACACAAAAGCAAACAAACAACAATCGTAGGAACTGCTTCGGAAGAGGCCGAAACAGGAACATCCCCATGACCGCTAAGACAAGCAGCGCTCGAACAGAGGCCAACATGAAAGGCTGCACCGAACTTTGGCCCAACGCCCAAGATGTCATGACAAAGTTGCCGCCCCAACAAAGGCAGCACAACATCATTATCCAAAAATCAAAAGCCCGCATAACGCGGGCTTATCATGGATTAAGATGATTGAAAGACGTTAGTCGTCAACTGACCATCCATCGGGCGTGCGGTGCGCTTCAACGATAGGCCCCTGATCAGAGGCCTTCGGCGATGCGCTCTTGCCGGTTTGAGATTCCATCTCTTGGCGCATTTGCATTATCTGGGCTTCCATCATGGCTTTAGGACCAAACGGCTTTCCGGAAATTTTTGCCTTTGCCCAGAAAAAGGCGAAGATAAGAAAACCGATTACCGCAATACCCGCCACCGCGAACAAAGCGAAGGCTGCTGAAAACACGAGCATGAACAGCCCGCCAATCGCGGCAACCGCGAGGAAGGCCGTACGTGCGAGGGAGGATAAAACGCCGGGTCTTCGGCCCTGGAGTGTGTATGTCTGAGTCATAAATGCAATGTGTTTATTTAATGGGGTTTCGTCAACCCCAACTTCGTGTCTAATTCGAAAGGTAAGTCAACTTTATGCGAGCCGGGGTTTATAGGCCTTACGTTCCGCCAGAATTTGCGCATATGCACGGTTGATAATCGCCATTTTATGGGTCGCCAAACCAACCATTTCTTTGGGCAACCCTCTAGCCATTAACCGATCCGGGTGATTTTCGGCCGCCTGGCGGCGGTAAGCGCGTTTCAAATCACTATCCGAAATTTCCGGCTCAACCCCCAAGATAAGGTAAGGATCGTCCGCATCCTGCCCCAAATGAGAATTTCGGATTCGTCTAAATTCACGATCCGAAAAACCGAAAATATGGGCCACGCTTTCAAGGAATTCCATCTCTTCGTCGGTGACGATCCCGTCAGCGAGCGCGATATGAAACAACCCGTCCAACACATCTTCGAGCAGTCCCGGTTGCGCCCGAAAGGCTTTCGTTACGATCCGTGCATAACGCTGGTACCCGAGAGTTGTTTGGCGCGCGAGATTGAAAAACCGGCCAATCGCTGCTTCCGTTTGCGGATCGGTTTTGAAAACTTGTCGAAACGCGCGAATATCCTCGGGACGAACCTGACCATCGGCCTTCGCCATTTTTGCACCCAGCGCCACAAGTGCAGCTACCAATTTGGCTTCATCCACATGAGACGCCCGGCCATTGCCATCATCTTCCATGGGCGGCCCAAACAGGCGCGCCGCAGCCATTGATATGTGCGTCCAGAGTGACATTGCGGTGCAATTATCGCGACTCGCGCCGCTCGTCACCTCTTCCGTTTATGAAATTAATCAGAAACAGCAGCCCGCAAGTAAAGTGAACCCGTGTAAACTGACAGGAAGGCGGCGAGCCACAACAGGCCGAGGCCAGTCATCTTCGCGAAATTTGTGATTTGCGGTACGGTTTCCGAAATCGGCAGAACGGCGGTGCCGACCGTCCATACTATCAGGGCAGCAATTGAAGCCATTTCAAAGGCAGTTTTCCATTTCGCAAGCTTCGTCGGCGGCATCACCCTGCCCGTTAAAGCGGCATGCTCTCTCGCGCCCGATACGAGGATATCCCGGAAAATAATAGCGACGGCAGGAACCATAAATAACCAACTGCCCCGGGCCACAATACACAAGGCAATCAAACAGCCTGCGACGAGTAATTTATCCGCGATAGGGTCGATCATACGGCCAAAGCCGGACACAACTTTCCATTTGCGCGCAAGATAACCATCTAGCCAGTCAGTTGCGGTTGCCGCTATAAACAGGCCGCAGATGACAGGCACGCTTGCCAACACGCTTTCCTGACGAAGGCCCAATGCGAGAATACCCGCCATGAGGATGGGAACCGCGCAAATTCGGCCAATGGTCAAAGCGTTGGGCAGCCACCACAGGCGGTGACGATCACTCAAGTCAGATACGTTTTGATCGCTCATTAGGCGTCGTTCGCGTCTGAGAAATCAGTTCGAAATAATTGAACGGCCGTTATGATGGAGAGGATTGCAGCAAGCCAAAGACATATCACGCCCGCATTCCACACCATCGGCGTTCCCGTCGCATAAGTCTGCGCGGCCATATCCGTGCCGGCCAGCATTCGATCCAGCAAAGCCTGAAGCCATGGGAAGCCCAATAAAAGGCACGTCCCGAGCATCGAGACACCGGATTTCAAGTTTGAAAGCAATGTATCCGGAACAATAAACCGCGCCATCTCAAAGCCTTTGAGCAAGCCAAGAACAATCTCTCGGCCGATAAGTATCGCAGCGGGAACGAGAAGCGTCCAAGACAAATATCCTGAGCGGTTAACAACATATAGGATCGCCGCTATAGTTCCAACGACCAACACGGTATCGGCAATATCATCTAAATAGCCGAAACGCCTGTGAACAGATCGCTCACCTCCCCCTAAGAAATCATCAAAAATGTCGGTTAGGGCGGCCACGATAAACAAGGCTGACGCCAAGAGCGTAAGCGATAAATCAATGCCGCCTTTTTCATCGGGCTGCCAGCCCTTCCAAATCAGAAATACCACTAAGGGCATCAGCAGCATGCGAAGCCACGTCAAAGCATCGGCAAAGGCGCCGCCCGCCGCTTTCGGATTGTCAATGTTATCATCACTATTCATGGAAGTAGTCATGTATCGTCTGTGCCAGCTTTTGACTGACCCCCTCTACCGACGCTAAATCGTCGACCGTTGCGCCCTTTACGGCTTTCGCCGACCCAAAATAACTCAATAAGGCTTTCTTGCGCCCTGGCCCGATGCCGTCAATCCCATCCAGAGGATTTTCGATCATTGATTTTTTGCGTTTGGCCCGATGTGTCCCGATAGCAAAGCGATGCGCCTCGTCGCGGAGGCGCTGCAAATAATAGAGTGAGGGCGTGCGCATGGGCAGCGTGAACATCTGCCGTCCGTTCATATGAAAGGTCTCTCGCCCCGCATTTCGGTCTGGGCCTTTCGCAATGGCGACAAGCGTTATACGGTCCAAAACATTGAGGCCTTTCAGCGTTTCGGTCACGGCGGATAATTGCCCCTTCCCGCCATCGATAAGGACAAGATCAGGCCACTCTAATTTCGGATCTTTCGACAGGCGAGCGAAGCGGCGCTGCAGGACTTCGCGCATCATACCGAAATCATCACCCGGCGTGATGGTCGTATCTTTGATATTGAATGTGCGGTAGTCGCGCTTCTGAAACCCTTCGGGCCCCGCCACGATAAAGGCGCCAACCGCATTGGTGCCTTGAATGTGGCTATTGTCGTAAACCTCGATGCGTTGAGGCAGATCTTCCATGCCGAAAATCTCTTGAATTTCTTCAAGCCGTTTTTTCTGCGCGCCCGTCTCTGCGAGCTTCCGGCCTAACGCTTCCTGCGCATTATTTTCGGCTTGGCTGACGATCTTCTTTTTCTCGCCGCGTTGCGGAATAAGAATATCAATCTTTCTGTCGGATCGTTCCGAAAGTGCGGACACCAGCAGCTCGAAAGATTCGATGGGGTGCGAGAGTAATATCTGCTTCGGGATGGGTTTATTTGAATAGAACTGCGCGATGAAAGCTTCGAGAACTTGTGCTTGCGTATCATCAGCGGTGTGTCTCGGGAAATAGGAATTTGTCCCCCAATTTTGTCCTGCGCGGAAGAAATAAACTTGAATACAAGTCTGCCCGCCCGCCGTGTACATGCCCATGACGTCAGCATTTGAGAATGTCTTCGGATTGACATTATGCGCGCCGGATTTGGTCAGAACCTGCGCGATGGCGCGCAATCGGTCCCGCAGCTCCGCCGCTTTCTCAAACTCCATCGCTTTGGACGCCGCCTCCATATCCGCTTGTAGTTTTTGCCTGAGCGAGTCGGATTTGCCGTTCAGGAAACTCTCCGCCTCATCAATCAACCCCTGATATTCAGGCAGACCAATCACGCCCGTACAGGGCGCGGCGCAGCGCTTGATTTGATATTGCAAACAAGGCCGCGTGCGGGACTCATAGATGCTGTCTGAACAGTTCCGAAGGCGGAATGCCCGCTGCAAGGTGTCCAAGGTTCGGTTAACCGCGCCTGCACTCGCGAAAGGTCCGTAATAGTCACCTTTGATTTTTCGCGCCCCGCGATGTTTCGTGACTTGGGCTGCCGGGTGGTCTTTGCGCACGAGGATATAGGGGAAGCTCTTATCGTCCCGCAGCAGAATATTATAGCGCGGCTTCAGACGTTTAATCAGCGACGCCTCCAAAATCAGCGCCTCGGTCTCGCTTTCTGTAATTACAAATTCCATCGCCGTCGTCGCGCGGATCATGCGCCGCAGGCGCGTCGGGTGACGATCATAAGAGGTGTAAGCCGTCACGCGTTTTTTGAGATGCTTCGCCTTACCGACATAGAGCACGGTCCCATATTGGTCGAACATGCGGTAGACACCCGGCTTGCCGGGCAGGCGTTTCACATAATCCGCAATGAGCTTCGGACCATATTCGGGACGCGCTTCAGATTTTGACGAGTCAGTCGACATAGCTCCTAACTAGGGAGTATCGACCTCAACCGCAAACGCTTGAAATGTCGCCAGCGGAACACGCTCCAGCGCCATCTGATGCGTCGCGTCCAAGACCACTTGCGGGGCGCAGCCGGCGGCGTGGGCTTCTTTCCACCGCTCCAGACAAAGGCACCATTGATCACCCGCTTTTAGCCCCGGGAAGTTATATTCCGCACGCGGTGTGGAGAGATCATTTCCTTTGGATTTAGAGAACGCCAGAAAGTCATCCGTCATCACTGCACAAACCAGATGCCTACCGCGGTCCGCCGATTGCGTCTCGCAGCAGCCATCGCGAAACCACCCCGTCAACGGATCAGTCGAGCAGCTTTGAAGCGGCGCACCCAAGACGTTTTTTGAGCCAAGGCGCGAGGTCATGTTTTCACGCCAAACAGCCAATTTGCAGATCGAACCGGTATTTTTTGATATTTGGCATATTGTTTCGCAGCCCCGGACCGCGCTGCGTTGGCATCTTGCCCTTTCAGCCAAGCCGTTAAAATTCCCTCCAACACATAAGCCTCCGGCGCCATCGGTCCTTTTGTCATCACAAAAGAGTCTACGCCCAAAGTCCTGTGGTGAGACGTGAAGTAGGATTTACTGCTGCAAGCAATGACGAAACCTTTGCGAGCCTTATCTAAGTTCATATTTCGAACTTGCGGCAGAACGGGAAGATTAGGCACCGAAACATCCATGAGTGCGTTGTGCCCCACAAAGCCGACCATCCGCGCACCGGTTGCCGCATTCCTTAACTCAGAGAAATAAGCTTGAACCGCATTTCTCTGCCTCGCGCCGTCCCAAGCTTCAAACAGAATTTTAGTCGCAGGGAACCCGCTATTTCTCAACTCAAATGAGTCCAGAATATAGGGATTATCGGAGTCGGCTGATTTCACCGACCAATTATCCATCCTTCTGAAATGGGTTTTAGCGCCGTATAATGCGCCCCAATACAAATTCCCTTTTGGGTCTTGTCCGTTTCCAAAGCTGGCTTTTATAGGAACGAGACTTTGATTGGCATTGTCTGCCAAAGACACAATAATTCGCGCGTGCTTGGACGTGTCGGCGAAGGCCTTCAACGGCAACGACGCTGCGGCCAGGCCCACAAGCGCGGTTCGGCGTGATAAGATATGTGTCTCGCCTACCTTGATTTCACGACCTCCACGCCTGCTGTATCCGCCTTCAACAGAGCTTGGGGCTTTGCGATGCGAACTGCAACACTTCGTACGCGGGCATCTGCGGCCAAGGCCCAGTCTGCAATGCGTTCGGCGAGAGTTTCAACGAGCTGCACATGCGCTTCCAACGCGAGCTCTTCGCACTTATCGGCGACCAATCCGTAATCCAAAGTCTCGTGGAGGCGGTCTTCCTTGGGTAAATTCATGTTCGCCATATCCAGCTCGACATCGATAATTATCGGCTGAGTCGCTTCATACTCATGAGGATGCACGCCAATACTGGCCTGTATCATGAGCCCCTTGACGAAAATTCGTGTGGATGCCGGCACGGCTTTATGGGAGCGGAAACGGCTCAACATGGTTTTCCTATCACTCATAGCGTGCCCCAATTGCCACGTCAGGCCTTAGTCGACCAGAACCCTGACCCCCGTCAAGACAGATCATTTGCCCGGTAACGGCCTTGGCCGACAGTAAATAGCGCACGCTCTGCAATATCCCCTCTGGCGTACAACCTGCGCCTGATGATGTCGCTTGGGCCTTTACGTCGACTTTACCGCGCGCTTTCGGCGTATTCTCTGTCATTGGTCCGATATCAATGCTGTTCACACGAACCTTTGGCGCGAAGCGCCGAGCCATCGATTTTGTTGCCAGATCGATGCCTTCCGTCGCGTAGCTATTCCCTAAAATCAGCGCGTTCGATTTAACTGCCGGTTGGTCAGTCATGTTGATGATTGACGCGCCCGTTTCCGCCTGCTCTGCGAAATCAGCGGCGATGCGCGTCAAGGCATCCAGATTTAAAGCGCGATGGAAACTCGGCATCTCGGTCGTAAAATCCTGCGCCCTTTCCGTCCGAAAGGTCGAGGGGCTATTTATCAGCGCATGAAGGTCTCGCCTGCAATTTTCGACAAGCCATTTAACGTCTTCGTCGGCAGAAACATTGGCCTTAACAATTGAAGCCGACCCGCCGGCACGCGAAATATCCCCCGCCAAAATTTCTGCTTCAGAGTCGCTATGATTATAGTGAATACAAATATGCCAACCGTCTTTGGCTAATCCACGGGCCAGATGCGCGCCGAGTCTCGTGTTCGCGTCCGTGATAAGGACCGCCCTATGCACGAACTCTCGCGCGTTCTCCGCAGCTCTGACGCCCGACCTCGACGCAGGCCAGTCCGGGAAGTTTCGGCGCGAGGCGTTCGAATATCCACGCCGCGATTTGCTCCAAGGCGGGCTGCTCCAGTCCTTCGACTTCGTTCAGCAGAGAATGGTCCAAAGGTTTCACGACCTCTTTGACAATTTGCTCGATTTTCCAGAGGTCGCGCACCCAGCCCTTGTCCTCTTGCGCGTCACCTATAACCGTGACGGTGCCTTTGAAGCTGTGACCGTGGATCTTTTTGAAAAGCTCATTGGCATCCGCATGACCAAAGTAATGGGCGGCCTCAAACTGGAAGTCTTTTTCGATCTCGAAGCGCATCACATCATACGTGCGGCAATCGCCAGCATGTAGAGAACATAGGCAACGGTGAAGGCCAGGCCGGTTTTACGCCCTATCGGTTGACGGCGCAGGACGTACATGAGCAGCACAAAGCTCGCGACCAACATCACCCAGATGTCAAAGACCATAATCTCGGGGTCAAATATAATGGGACCCGCCAGAGCCGAAGCCCCGGTCACGGCGAAGATATTAAAAATATTGGACCCCAAGACATTCCCAATCGCGACTTCTGGATGTCCGCGATAGGTTGCCACGACAACCGTTGCGATTTCGGGAAGCGACGTCCCAATGGCAACAATTGTCAGACCGATGATCGTTTCTGAAACTCCAAATCCGGTCGCAATCGTGACGGCGTTATCGACGATAAGATAGCCGCCAAACACAAGACCGGCGATACCTAAAACAACAAACAACAGAGACTTGAGAATATTTGTCGGTAGGCCATCTTCGCCTTCGTCAATTTCCGTCATTTCCTCAAGGATTGGGTCATCTGCGCCGGCTTTGGCAAGTCTGAACATATAGATGAGATAGGCAATAATGCCGCCGAATAAGATCGCGCCTTGCCAATAAACCAATGGCGAGGTGAAGGCGAGGCCGACAAAGAGTATGGCGGCGAAAAATGCGATAAATGCGTTTCGTCCGACACCGGCCATATTTGTCGGGATGGCCAGTATGAGCGCCGGAAGTCCCAAGGCCAATAACACATTGGCGATATTGGACCCGACGACATTACCCGCTGCCAAATCCCCTTGGCCAATTAGGGCAGCCTGCACGCCCACAACCATTTCCGGCGCGGATGTCCCAAAGGCGACAATCGTAAGACCGACAATTAGGGCCGGCACGCCCCAATGCCGCGCAAGCGCAGCGGCGCCGCGTACCATTATGTCGCCGGCGACGATCAGAAAGACCAAGCCGATGACGAGAAGAAAAAATGCTAAGGCCATGAAATTAACGGTCTAAGGGACTGAACTAATCGAAGCGTTTAAATTCGAGGATATTCAATCCGCCAAATACGATTGCGACGAGCGCGAAGGCAAAAAGCGCAGGGTCCATATTGAAAAGCCCAAAAATTGAGATGCCAGCTTGTACAAGTGTCATGACGGGTCGCCTTTGAACGAAAACATTTGCGCCCCTATAGCGAGGAGTCGCAGAAAGGCCAAGCCTTATGGCAGGCCGAAATGACCACAAAATGGAACTTTCCGGTAGCATCGGGCGTAGGTTTCATGACAGAATGTCACAGAGCGTTATATCGCGCAGCACAAGATCAAGGTAATGTATATGTTCGGAATGATTCCATTTGTTAAGGCCGCCGGTAAGGCGATGGGGAGCATCTTCAAAGGCAAGGACGCCAATGAAAAGCTCAAGAAGGAAGTCGAAGGCTATGGCCTCGACACTGACGGCGTCGATATCAATGTCGAAGATGACGGCGTTGTGACCATTGGCGGCGTTGCGGTTACGCAAGAGATGAAAGAGAAAATCATCTTGGCCGTCGGAAACGTCGAAGGCGTCGGCGGCGTGAAGGATGAAGCATCCTCTAAAACAGGCGGCCGCGAATCGCGCTTCCATACGGTTGTATCCGGAGATACTCTCTCGGCTATTTCCAAAACATATTACGGAACGTGGAAATTATATCCCGAAATCTTCGAGGCGAATAAGCCGATGCTGTCAGATCCCGATAAAATTTATCCGGGCCAGGTCCTTCGCATTCCGGCGATCAATACGGCGTCTGCGTAATAGCTTCCGCCCGATTAAGGGATTGCAATAAGACAGAAGCCGGGCTGCCGGGTAAGAGAGAGAACACCCGACAGCCACGGCCCTGCTACGCGATACCGTGGGCCTTTATGCCAAACCCCCATTCGTGCCAGAATGAAAAGTCTGCGGCGGCCGCTTCCAACAGGGAGAGCGTTAGAAATTTACGTCACAGTTGGGACGCGCGCATCTCTCTATTAGGGCTCCCGGCTTGAACGAAATCTGAATGGTTTCGGTCGTTTGATGACAATCCGTCCACATAATCGCGGCATTATGCCCCTCTTTTGATTCTCTTTTATTCCGCCTTTTCATCACATGCGCGCCGTATTTCTTTGTAACTGTTTGGTTTCCTTACGCAGTCAAACGGTTTAACGCGCGCCCATGTCATCATCAAACTCCACATCCCTTTATCACGCCAGCTACTCCACCCGTCCGACGCTGCGAGTCGACTTGCAGCAGATTCGCGCCAATTACGAAGCGCTGAAGACCAAAGTCGGCGTGGCCAAGATCGGCGCTTCCGTCAAAGCCGATGCTTATGGCCTCGGCGCAGTCGCGGTCGGCAAAGCGCTTTATGGCGCGGGCTGCCGCATATTTTTCGTTGCAACAGCAGGTGAAGGCAAAATTTTGCGCGACGGCGTTGGCCCCAATGCGGCGATTTATGTCCTCAATGGCCCGGCCCCGCGGGATAAGGGCGTCTTGCTCGGGGCGAAACTCAAACCCGTTATTAACTCTTTGGAGCAAGCTCAATTCTGGGGGTCTGTTGCGCGCGAAGTAAGAGAGCCGCCCTATACCGCAATCCACATCGACACCGGCATGAACCGCCTCGGCTTGACCTCCGATGAGGTTGTCGCCCTCAGCCGCGATAAATCACTCTGGAACGCCCTCAATCCGGAATGGGTTATGAGCCACCTTGCCTGCGCTTCCGATGCGTCCAACCCCATGAACAAGACGCAGCTGCAACGCTTCCGGAAAGCCGCCGCGCATTTTCCCCTCACCCCGCTCTCCCTCGCGAATACGGCCGGGATATATCTCGGCAAGCCCTATCATTTCCAAATGGTCCGGCCCGGCATTGGACTTTATGGCGGCATGGCCACGAATAAGCCCGGCCAAGAAGTCAGCAAGCCAGCAGCCACCCTCCTCGCGCCTATCCTTCAGGTTCGCTACGTTATGGCGGGCGAGACGCTCGGCTATAACGGCACCTATGTCGCGCCCCGCGATATGCGCGTCGCTGTGGTCGGCGCGGGCTATGCAGACGGCATCCCTGTCAGTGAAAGTAATCGCGGCACGGCCATTTTGCATGATGAGGAGGTCAAAATTGTGGGCCGCGTCAGCATGGACCTCACAATGGTCGATGCGACGGATGCCAATCTGGCCGTTGAAGTCGGCGGCGTCGTGACCTTCCGAGGCAAGCACCTGGAAGCCGAAGCCAATAGCGCCCAAACCATTAATTATGAACTCCTCGTCCGCCTCGGCCAACGCTGCCGCCGTGATTATTGGAAGCCGAAAAAGGAGCCGCTCGATGCACCTAAAAAGGACTTCCGCAGGGGCTAAATCGCTGCGGGTAGTCTTGCCTCAGCCAAGGCGGTGCGATTGAATGCGCCCACCTCTTGACTGTGTCGTTAGGGCTACCTGATTGGCGGCGCATTGCCTTTTCTCCGTCATTGCGAGACCTGTTCTTGCAATCCACCTGTAAGGTTACTTATGGATCACAAGATATGAGCCAAAGGCCAGTGGAGCTGTCCGGCGCGATTGGTCTTGTGATGACGGACGTTAAAGTAAAAATTTTAACCGTGCGCAAATATTCACTGCCCATCTTGGGAACAGCCGAAATCCGTTTGTTAAGCAGGACATGCCCGCAGAGTTGTCTTCCCGATGGAATACCAAAGGGTAGAAAAATATTTTACGCGAAGACGGCTTCTCTGGTCGTAAATCAGAAAAGCATAACCCTGCGGCGATGGTTTTTGAAGAAGCGGCCCGTTTGTCCTACCAGTTGGGGCATTAGCCCCAGGCATCGGCTCTCACTCCTAAAGCCCCGGCACACTCCGAGTTCTCACACCCAGGCGCTCAGACCCATCGTCTCCCAAACCAGCAAGCGAGGCCTCACCTGTCCCATGTTTGAAAGAACCATTTAAATATGACACAGCTTTTGAAGGTGAGGACTATGTTTTTTTACCTTACTGCAAGCCATTGAATTCATTTGATTTCACATTTTTCAAATCAGGGAAAGACTTTAAAAACGGCCCTTTTACCGCCGTAGAGAAGACCAATTATCCCACATCAACCACGCGGCCTTGGCCGTCGACGGCGCGGAGTTTTGTGTAGCGAGGGTTTGATTTTCGAATTTGTTTCATCCGGTTTGCAATATAATTAGCGTTGTTATCCAAACCCGTGGCGCAGGTCTCCCAAGTCGAGCCTGTATAGCCTTCGATATTGATGTCACTCGCGCCGGAGGCGGGGCGGTCACGCGGCTCTTTTTCTGTTGGCGGCGCGCCTCTGGCGGCTTTGGCTGCGCGGGACGAGAGCGAGTCCGTTTTAAGCGTGCCTCTGGCCGATTGGGCCGCGCGCGAGGAGAGGCCGCCTTCGCGGACGAGGTTTTTCAAACCGCTGCCAATTAAAGGACCGACCTCCGCCAGAGCGTCCTGAAACTCTTTATCCTCTTTTTCCTTTTTTAGCCGCGCCTTTTCTTTTGCCGCTATTTTTTTAGCGTCTATCGCATCCTTTTCCTGACGTTTGAATTGGCTCTGAAACTCGTCGACAAAAGCGGCAATGGGCCGCTGGCCAATCCGTTCAAATAGCCGTGCATTGGCTAATAGCAAATCCTGACCGTCAAAAATGATGACGGGCTTTGTATGGGCGACCAGATCCGCCTTCACGGCTTTCGTATATATCCGATCCCAGCGGCGCAGGCGCGACTTCCCCGCATCAATAAAGAGAAGCAGATAGGCAGCTACGAATAACAGGGTAAAATAAATCTGCCCCAATTCGCCGCTGCCTGTTCGATAAGCCAAAGCAGTCCCGAAAATTAGAACCACGATAAAGAGCCAGAGTAATCCCGCGAAGATTTTTCGTAAGCCGTAAAGCCGAGACGGTGTCAGAATATTTGAAAAATGACCTAGGGACGACCCGCTATGGCGAAGCTTGAATTGCGGCAAGGCGTCATGGCTTCCGTCCGGCACGGTCGCAAACTTCGGATTTTTCAGCTCCCAAAGATTCCGAAAATCAAGATTGAGAAATTCCTGATAAGTAACGACCCGGTTCATACTCTAATCTCACTGATTCCACGCCCGTAATCTAATGCCCCCGCAAAAATAACCATTGCGGGAGCGATTTATTTATTAGCCTTGACCGAGATTAAAAGCCTTCGTAGCGCACCTGAACTTTGCCCGTGGCGGTGTCACCGCCCATCGCCGCACTGCCGCCGAAAGACCAATTCTCACTGCCGCGAACGGCTAGGGTCGCGCCAAATCCATATTCCCCGCCAAAGACCGCTGCGCCGCCTGCCGCTGACCATTTCGCATTTGGCGAAAGATACATATCGGGCAAAGCGGCAACCGCTGCGAGACCTTCTTCGACCTCTTGCAGGGTCTCAAAGGACTTCTGAATTGCCGCGGTATTGCTATCGATTTTATTGAACGCGGTGTTGATCAAGACCTTATTGGATTGGATCGCCTTGGAGTTCACATTGATCGACTCGCTGTTGACCGAGATCGCGGATGAATTCAGCGAGATGGATTGCGCTGCAAGATTATTGCTTTGCACCGGCACGGATGAACGCACCGTTCCAATCGTCAAATTACTCCCGATCGTCTCGCCCGACACAGCGGTTGCAGCCGATCCGGTGTAAATATCCGCAGTCACGTCAGAACCGGTCTGCTGCACGGAGGTATCCAAGGAACCATCTTCAATCGATGTTCGCCCTGTTGAAACGGGCGTCGAAGATGACGCAGATTTCGCTGTGCCTGTTGGGGCTGACGTCTTAGCGGACCCGCCGGTCGCCTCTGTACCCAAATTACCATCTCCATCTGTGGTGACGTAATATAGCGAGCCGGACTGCCGCCCGTTAGACGCCGAATTCGTGAGTCCCGGCATTACATAGGTCACCGTGGCCGTGCCAAAGACCATTTGATTCTGTGCGGTCGTCATGGCCCCAAAACCGATCGCCGTTGAGTTATTAAATCCGGCGTTACTTCCGCGTCCAATGGCGATTGTATTGCCCGCCGATGTCGTGGCGTCGGTCCCAATCGCAACGGAGCGGCCGCCCTGAGCTGAAGACTCGCGGCCAATGGCGACGGCCTCAACGCCGTCTGCACTGGCGCTCGTCCCGATGGCCACCGTCTGAGCGCCCGCCGCTTCGGCTTGGAAACCCAAGGCAAAGGCGTTGCTGCCGTTCACCACCGTCTCGGACCCCATCGCGACGGAGTTATTGCCGTTAACGGCCGCATCCTTGCCGATAGCCACCGCATTGGTGCCATTGCTCAGGGAGCCGGTTCCCATTGCCATAGAGTTGACCCCTGCAGCGTTGGAACTCGTCCCAACCGCAACCGCTTGAAGCTGACTGGCGGCGGAGCTGGACCCAAACGCCAAAGCCCCATTGGCCGAAGTTGCCGCATCATCACCCAAAGCAATAGACTCGTCCCCCGTCACAGTTGCGCCTGCCCCTATTCCGATATTATTATCGCCGGTAATGGTCGCGCCTGAGGCAGCATTGCCACCCGCAGCAAAGTTTCCTGCGCCGTCGACAATAGCATTATGGCCTGCGATGACATTGCGGCTTGAGGCCGCGCCGTTGACCGCATTATCACTGCCTAAAATTCCGATTTGGGAGCCGTTTTCTCCAATGCTATTGACTGAGTTTCTAGCACCCAAGACCGCAACGTCTCTCTGTTGATCGGTCACAGACGTCCCGCCCGCCAGTATGTTATCTCTCCCGCTAGCCGTATTTGCAAAAGCTTGGTCGCCCACCACATTGCGGACGCCGCTGACCAAGTTGGCGCCTGAGGAATCGCCCACGCCATTGTTCTCTCCGCTAATTGCATTGGAAAAGGCGCCCTCGCCTACCGTATTTAAAGCCCCGCTGACGGAGTTGGCAATCGAATTTGCCCCAAGCTCGTGCTGCACGCCGCTAACGATGTTACCGTCCGAATTTACTCTAAAAATATGAGTTGACCCGCTGACAGCATTAAAGCCGGCGTTATCTTCTAAAATATGGTCGCCGCCCGTGACTAGGTTACGGTTTGCACTCGTGCCCAAATTCTGGTCCGCGCCGCTTACAACATTAGCAACTGAGTTCAAACCAATCGTGTTATTTGCGCCGCTGACGGCGTTAAAACTCGCCCCATTGCCAAATAAATGGCCTCCGCCGCTGACCACGTTCCCGTCGACATTAGTGCCGGTTGTCGTGAATGAGCCGCTGATTAAATTATTGTCTGATGATCCGCCTAGCGTGTTTGTGTCCCCACTAACCAAATTGGCATTTGAAGTATCCCCCACTATATTGTTTTCGCCGCTAACCGCATTAAAGTTTGATACGGCGCCCAGAGTGTTGTTCTCCCCACTAACCAAATTATTTGAGGCTGCAAAATCCAGCGTGTGGCCCTCACCACTAACCGCATTAAAACTGGAACCTGAATCAAAACAATGTTCTGACCCGCTGACATCATTGCCATTCCGGCCAGAGGTTGGCGTTGCCTCGATTGGCGTGTCGCCCGTACAATTCGAATTTATGGTCCCGTCGAAGGCGTCCACATCATTATCTTGCGCACTCGCAGTTGTGGCGCTTGCCAAGGATAAGACGGCAGTCGACGCTATGAGCATCAGGCTGCGCTTCAGCCCGCTTTTGCAGATGCCTGATTTACGCGTGAGGACGGTTGTTGGTGTTGAAAGAAAATGTGTCATGTGGCCTCCCAGCTCAACTAAAATTCATATCGCCCTAAGGCTGCATAACAGAAATCCTCTTGTTTTCAATATTGACGTCCAGTGCCGCCAATGTCGTGCGGTTTGGATTTTAACTGAAATGCCATCCGTCGGAAATTAAACCAAGACCGCAGAGGTTTTAGCCTGATAGGGTCATGGAGATAGTTTTGTAACCCCTTTTGCAGAAGAGCTCGATATGGGCGTTGTAAGAGACCGGAATTCTGAAGCTAGGTTGTCGGCGCCAAAACCTGGTGTCTTTACGAAAACAGTTATATCTGTTAGCGCAAATCAAAGATCAAACAGGGGACTTATTATGAAAGCACTTGTAACACTCGCAGCGTTGGCCACACTCACTACGGGCATAGCGACGCCTGCCTATGCAGCTTCGCCCGATATTTATGTTGTCAATTTTAGAAATATTGAAGACGCGAACAGCACTAAGCTTGATGGCAAGTTAAGCACTGCTTTAGCGATCGCAGGCGTAAATGCGAAAGAGATTGTAATCGATACATCCACGGCCAATATGTGGGAAAAAGGCGCTTACGCTGCGTTTGAACACGATATTGTTCCTATCTTCAACCAATGGGTCGGATTACCGGGGTTCGCAGCCGTCGTTGACGCACAGTCAAAACGCGTGATTGGATGTGTGAACAGCGCGTTCAGCGCTAATGAGATGGCCAACGAAATTCGCAATATGGCCCTAGCGTCGGTAGGTGCTGCAATAGTGAGTAAGGCCAACCTCGCAGATGATTTTTGGCAAGGCCAAACCACGACGCCATTAGGCCAAAGTCACATCATTAAAACAAGCGTCACGACGAAAACAACCAAGTGCCCTGCGGCGCACAACGCACGCTAATAAAAAAATTTGGCTCGACTTTAATCTCAAAGAGGGTTCACCGTAAAGAAGGCGCTCGCTCGGTTTCAAGAATACCTTAGTTAACGCGCCTCCCGCTCCCCGGGGGCGTAATCTTCCTCTGCGGTTTTCAGCACGTCTTCTAGCGTCATAGCGATAGGTTTGTAGCCGCCATTTGCGAAGAGCTCGACCTGGTCGTTATAATGCGGGGAGGTGTTGTCGAGCGTCGCGCTGCCGTAGTTATGGATGCTATCGACACTCTGCGTGCCGTTCGGCGCCCAATCGACGACGATGATATGGGTGTCCCCTGCAAAGGCGTTCATGACGCCCTCTTTCGCGACTCCGTCCCGGTCGGCATATATTGCCCGGAGCACGTCCGGCGCGCCGTCCAAGGGCACGCTGACATCGCCTCTGATGATGCGGTTGACCTCACCCCATTCCGGATCAAGCCGTCCAAAATGCGTCATGAGATCGCCTGCCGTCTCGGCCAAGGCGTCCACCGGATCGCGCTCTTCTTCCAGATATTCATACCCCAGCGCGCGTGTCCCGGTAATGACCGCCAACGCAGCCCCGCGGCTCTCCGTGCGGGTATCGCCGTCCCAATTCCGCAGGATCTCTTGTGCCTGTTTCAGCGTCTCGTCATCCGTCTCAGTCGTGACTAATTGCACAACCAGTTTCATGAGATCGCTTTGCGGGTCATATTTCGTATCCGCGCGGTAAGAGAGCAGCTCTTCCCGGCTGATGGCTTCATCCGGCGAAAGGAGCGCCAGCGCGCGGCGAGAGCGATTGGTGATGCGGTCTTCAATCCCAAACGTCTCGGAGAAATCCTCGCGGCTATTGTTGCAGGCCGCGTCTGTAATGTCATAGGGCGTAGCATTGGCGGAGAAGAGCCAACCGCAGGGCGGGTTCCAGATTTGCGGCATATCGCTAACGGGGCGAAAATCTTTCCAGATAAGCTCAGAGCGGTCGCCCGGCAGAACCTCTTCCCATTTCGGTCCCTCAATGCGGCGCGGCATACGGGCGTTATAAACAGCGCCGATATTTCCTTCTCGGTCAGCATAGATGATATTAAACGACAACACGCCTTGCGGCTCCAGCGCGGCCCGCCACTCCGCCATATTCGCCGCCTTATTCATCGCGAGCCATTGATCCAGCGCGCCTAACCCGCCGGGCTCTAATGTGCCGAGCCCGGCAAAGCGAATGGCATAGTGACCTGTCGGCGTGGACAAAACGGGTCCATGCTTCGACCACAAAACATCCCGCGTGACCGGGAGTGAAAAGGGTCCCGCAAGTTTAACGCGGAATTTGGATTTGGTACGCTCGAAATCAACCCAAGCCCCGTCCAGCCTGTATTGCTTTGGCTTTTTCAGATCATCGACCTCAAGCGAATAAATATCGATAAGGTCCGGTTGATTTACCGTATGGGTCCATGCGAGGTTTGGCGTCGCGCCTTGCGCCATAATCGGCACACCCGGGAACGTCCCGCCCAGCGTGTTCATCCCCTCTTCGCTGACCAAATGCGCTTCGTACCACGCATAGGGCCCGGACATTGGTTGATGCGAGTTTGCGATGAGCCGCGTGTGACCATCGGCACTTCGGGACGGGGCGAAAGCGAAAGCGTTAGAGCCTCGTACTGCATCAGGAATATCCAAGCTTGAGGTTTGACCCCAAGGCGAAACCGTTGGACGATCTTCAGCGGTAAACAGTTCTTCAAGATACCCATCCAAGCGGTAGAAAAACGGCGTTGCCCAAGCAAATCCGGCCAGCACATCTTGTTCGGTCACCGGTAATAAGTTCGGCAGCACCTCGCCCGGATTATTAACCGCATAGAGATTCATGGCCGCCGCATAGGCTCGGGCTATGGCTTTTGCGTCGGGACTGACCTGAGTTTCGTAATTTTCCGCCACGCTCTCCCCGACTTTGAAGAGGTCAAAAAGATAATCCTGCGGCGCAACCGATTTGCCTTTATATTGCGCGCTCATCCCCCGTGCTGCGATGAGTGTGTCTTGTATCGTCGCCCAATCATCTTCGGCATGGGCGTAGCCAAAGCCAAAGGATGTATCCGCGTCGCGCTTGCCGAAAACATGCGGCACGCCGTAAGCATCGCGGATAATCCGCGCGTCATATTCTTCAGCAGCAGCGCGCGCGTCATCAGGGCTATAGCGCGGCGCGGACGGCGTGCGCAGGTATATAGCCGCCCCAATCAGACCAACCAATACCAATGCCGACGTCGCTTTTAGCCAAATTTTCATACAGCAAGCCTTCAGCTTAGAGGATATAAAAATCAAGTGCCGTTTGTAAGCAGCCCTCTTAGCGGGTATGCTGGCTTAGTATTTTAGGAGACACGCATGACAGAGAACACAGCCGCTATGGCGCAAGACCTCTTGGAGCAAATTTTAGGCAAGGGTCAGAACCTTATAAAACAAGCCAAATCCGCTGACTCCGCCGAATTGACGGCGAAAGGCAAAGCCATCTTCAAACAAGGCGAAGATGCTTTGGCCGGGAAGCTTGGGATGGGCGACGACGCCGACTCCCGCAAGAAACTTCGTATTGGCGCCGCAGCGGCAGCCGGCGCAATGGCGCTTTTGCTGCGCGATCGCTCTAACCGCAAACTCGCAACCTTGGGCGGCCTCGGCGGTCTGGGATATATTGCCTATAAGGCCCAGCAAGCGGGCAAATTACCGAAATCCATGGATGAAGTCATGGCGCTGATTAATGGTCAGGCTCAGCCTAATCGCGCAGAGGCGCTTTTGGTCGCGATGGTGTCTGCCGCCAAAGCTGACGGAGAGATTTCTGAAGACGAAATGGAATTGCTCAACGCGATTGAAGGCATTGAATCGGAAGACATTCGCGCAGTCCTTGCCGGTGATGCGAACCCCGCCGCCGTTGCGGCGCTTGCGAAGAACGACCAGATGGCGTTGGAAATTTATGGCGCGTCTTGCCGTATCGCCAATGGTTTAAACCCGCGCGAACGTGACTATCTTGACCACTTGGCAATGGAACTCCGGCTGGACCCGGAAGTTGCCGCCCGTGTTGAGACGGACGTAAGGACCGGTTAATGCGGCCCGGGTTTTTAAATTCTGCCGTAGTTTTACTCTCGGTATTTCTACTCTCCGTATTTCTCTTGGCAGCTTGTGCTGCGCCGTCCTCACCGGCGCAGAGCGAGAACCAGCCTCACATCGGACCGCCTGACTTCAAAGACGGGAATGTTGCTACCGACGTTCGCTATTGCGGTGTGCGAATGGTCGGCGGCGGCGCAGATGTCTGCGAGACAGGCGAGTTTTGTCGGCGGACAATAAAGGATATGTGCGGCGCAGCGGATGCGCCCGGCGTTTGCTCTCCTATTCCGGAAGCTTGCACCATGAATTATGATCCTGTCTGCGGATGCGACGGCAGAACCTATAGCAATGAATGTGTCGCGAATTCCAATAGTGTCAGCGCGTCTTACGCCGGCGAATGCACTTCATGAAAAAACTAATTTTCATCATGTCCATTCCGGCACTAACGGGCGGGCTCATACTTCAAGGGTGCCAAGAAACCGGAACGCCGTCTTCCGCAAATTTATCTCCTGAAAGCAGCGTGGAACAGAGCTCCAACCTTGAAGCTGACGCGGCGGATTGGGGAGAGTTTCTACCCTATTTCATGCATGATACTCACGGACTGAAGAACTCACTTGTCGGCGTAGCGAAGATTAAAGCGGGTGAGCAAATTCATCCGCCGCATCGTCACGCAGACGAAGAATATCTCATGGTGACCGAAGGCCGCGGCGAATGGTATGTAAATGGCGAAACCTTTAAGGCTGAAAAAGGTGATATTCTCTATGCAAAACCATGGGAATATCATGGTGTCAAAGCGGCAAACGACTCGCCGCTGGAGTTTGTTGTTTTCAAATTTTCAGGTCGCGGGGTCGACGCCTCCGTCGATCCAAACCCTGAACTACCGGAAGAGCTCGCCGAATAAATGTTCCATCATTTCTTTTCAGAATTACGCCGAGCCAAAGTCCCTGTCTCTATACGGGAATATCTGACGCTCCTCGAAGGCGTAGAAAAAGATGTCCCGAAGGAAAGTCTGGACGGATTTTATTATCTGTCCCGCACGGCTCTTGTCAAAGATGAGCGCGATCTTGATAAATTCGACCAAGTCTTCTCGCACGTCTTTCGCGGCGTTGATTATCTCGGCGATATTTTCGGCACCGATGACGCGGAAATTCCGGCGGATTGGCTCAAGAAAATGGCAGAGCTGCATCTGACCCCCGAAGAAATGGCAGAGATCGAAGCTCTCGGTGATTTCGATAAAATCATGGAGGCCCTTAAAGAACGCCTCGATAATCAAGATAAACGTCATGAAGGCGGGAACAAAAATATCGGCACGGCGGGGCGGTCCCCTTTCGGCGCTTATGGATATAATCCCGAAGGCGTGCGCATCGGCCAGAAAGAAGGCCGCCACGGCAAGGCTGTCAAAGTTTGGGATAAGCGCGTCTTTAAAAATCTCGACGGCGACAAAGAAATTGGCACGCGCAATATCAAAGTTGCCCTGCGCCGCCTCCGTAAATTTGCGCGCGACGGGGCGGCGGATGAACTGGATTTGGCGGGCACAATCAAAGGCACGGCCAAGCAAGGCTGGCTTGATATAAAGATGCGCCCCGAACGCCGGAATGCCGTCAAGGTTATGGCGTTTTTTGACATTGGCGGGTCAATGGACGGGCACATAAGGCAAGTTGAAGACTTATTTTCAGCCGCGCGCAGCGAATTTAAACGGCTTGAATATTTCTACTTCCACAACTGCCTGTATGAGCAAGTGTGGAAGGACAATGTCCGCCGGATGAGCGAAGTTACGCCGACCTGGGATGTCTTCCATAAATATGGGAGCGACCACCGCGTTGTCATCGTCGGCGATGCCGCCATGAGCCCTTACGAAATTGCGATGCGGGGCGGCTCTGTTGAGCATTGGAACGAAGAAGCCGGCGCCGTTTGGCTACAACGTCTTGTCGATATTTATCCGCATTTGGTTTGGATAAACCCAACAGAAGAGAAATATTGGGCCTATTCCCAATCCACAAAAATGATCCAAGAGATCATTGGCGAGGACCGTATGTTCCCAATGACCTTGACAGGCTTGGAATCTGCGATGAAAGAGCTCGCTCGTTAAGCCGCAAACAAAATCACACTCAATGGAGACCATCTTGAAACAGTTTTTAATCGCGGGCGCCGCCCTCGTCGCCCTCGCCGCCTGCAGCGCATCTGATACGGAGGTCGAAGTGCCCCTCGGCGCAGACGCCACACCAGCGGAAATTGGTGCGGCATTTTTAAAGAAAAATGCAAAAAAATCTGGCGTGAAAACCGCAGAGTCTGGTCTCCAGTATAAGGTTGCCCAAGAAGGCCTTGAAAACGGCGCACAAGCCGCGCCGGGCCAGCCTATCGCGGCACATTATCATGGATATTTTATTGATGGCGAAGTTTTCGATAGTTCCTACACACGTGGGCAACCGCTAACGGGACCTTCAAATGGTTTCATTAAAGGCTGGAACGAAGCGCTTGGCGAGATGAAAGTCTGCGAAGCCCGCACGCTCTATATTAACTCTGACCTTGCTTACGGCGATAATGGCCGCGGCGGCATTCCGGGCGGCGCCACGCTGCTGTTTAACATGCAGCTTTTGGCGGTTGCCGGTCAAAGCGAGACAGAGGTTTTTGAATGTCCTGCGGAGAAAATTTTCAGCGGACCAGAAGCATATGGCGAATAGCCTTTCCAACAAATACCCATAAAAAAAGCCCCCTCAACTGAGGGGGCTTTTGTTTTCCCGACGGGCTTGCTCTAGGAACTAATTCTTAGGACTTCCAAACTCCGACCAATTTGTTCGAAGGCAGCATTTAAGTCATTCGCGTTCGACGCATCGAAAAACATAGAGGCCGACGTTGCACAGTTACGCATCAGGTTCTTTGTCGTTTTGTCATTCAATGCATATGTAATTGTGTAAATTTCGATATCATCTCTTTTTACATTCTCACACAAGTTTGCCGTTTTACTATTCGCGTCGCGGATATCTTGACCTTCGTGCAATAGGTTCGATTTTGATCTCGTATTTTGGCCATCCGTCATGATAACCATAACTTTTTTATGATCGGTATTGGCAGGCGCCGCTTTGACCTTAGCTGGAATGTCACCTTCCAACGTTCTCCACCCCCACGTGATGCCTGAAGGAATATATGTCCAACCCTTAGCTTCAAGGCTATTAATAGACTTGCGGGCTTTATTCATTTTAGACGTCAGAGGTAAAATCTCACTTCCGCAGATTTTATTAGGAAGGGTCGGGATACGGCCGCCTGATTGCGTCGGTGTCTCGTCTAAGCCGTTCAAGCGGCTACCGACACAACCTTCCCAGGTGTTCCGAGGTGTTTGAGCGAAATCAAGCCAACCTGATCTGCTGCGTGTCGTTCCAACATTCATATACTGAGAAAACGGGACAATAGATAAACGAGCATCACTGTTTTCCATATTTTCAACCGTATCAATCAGATTATTAGCGGCCACTTTTAAACCGCTGAGCTTAGATGGTCCGCCGTTACCATTCACGGCGCTACTCATGGAGCCGGTTGTGTCTAAAACCAACGCGATATCCAGTGATTTTTTTGAATATATAGCTTTTGAGGTTACCCCCACATCCAAATTATTCGTCTTAAAAACGCCTGAAAAATATGTGTCGATATTGTTTTTAGTCACGACTGTGACTTGGTCGCCATCTCGAACAATGTCCTGAATTTCGACACGAAAGCTAGTATCGCCAGGATATGTCGCTTCATATAGTGCCTGCGCTGCCTCTTGGAGTTTAGCAGGCGTATCTAAAGATTTATCCTTGGCCGCCATAAGCGCAACAGCATCCGTTGTATCTTGCAATCTTTGCTTCGCAGAATATCCGTTTGAGAGATCAATTGCGAGCGCGAGTAAGCCGATGATAAAGAAAACTGAGATAGCAAACATCATGGCGACGTTGCCGCCTGTGTCTTCTTTAAAAGAGGCTGCGGTATGATTAAAGGTCCGTTTCATCATCCATATCCTTAATAATGTCGCGGGGCCCAGATTGGGACAGTGCGACTTCAATATGGGGGTATCGGTGCATTCGTCCTGCCAAATCTCGACCATGTATCAGGACGTTACGAAATCCGCCGAATTATGGTTAACAGAGGCCTAAGTTGAACGATATCGGGGTCACCGGTCTAAATTTTGGCGACGCCGAAGACGTGGAGGCCAGTGAGGGCTTGAAGTTATGGTTTCAGCGGGAGTTAAAGCTCAATCGGATGATTATATCTAAATCTTGTTTTGCAACAAGGTTTAGATCCAGAGACGCCCAGTGCCCTTGATCCGCCTAAGAACTAATGCGTAGAGTTTCGATGTTCCGGCCAATTTCTTGAAACGCATCATTTAATTCGGATGCACTAGATGCATCGAAAAATTTCGTCACTGACGTTGCACAATTACGCATCAGGTTCTTCGTTGTAACGTCATCCAAACCATATGTAATCGTATAGACTTCAATCTCGTCCTTTTTCACACTCGCGCACAATTTGGCCGTTTTCGCATTCGCCGCCCAGATATCTTTACCTTCATGGGTCAGTTGAGACTTGGACCGCGTATTCTGACCGTCCGTCATGATTACCATGACCTTCTTTTGCTCTGCATTTTTCGGCGCCGCTTTTACTTTTGCCGGAAGATCACCTTCTAAGGCTCTCCACCCCCACGCAATACCGGAAGGAATATATGTCCAGCCCCGAGCTGCCAGACCGTCTATAGAAGACCGAGCCTGGGTCATGTTTGACGTCAGAGGTAATAACTCGCTGCCGCAGACATTTTTTGAAACGGCAGGAATTCGACCGCCAGCCTTTGTTGGTGTATCATCAAAACCGTTCAAACGACTACCGACACACCCTGTCCAGTTATCACGAGCCGCCGGAGGTAAATCAAGCCAGCCCGCTTTACTGTATTTTTCACCGACATTCATATATTGTGAGAATGGGACAACGGACAAGCGAACGTCTTCATTATCCATTGAGTCAACAATATCGATCAACTCATTCGCAGCCACTTTCAAACCTTTAAGTTTGGATTGACCACCACCGCTTTTTATCGGACTTTGCATTGAGCCTGTCGTGTCCAATACCAAAGCAATATCCAGAGATTTTTTGCTGTAAATCGCCGTAGAGGTTACGGCTACGCCCAAGTCGTTTCGGTTAAAAATACCGGAGAAATAGGTGTCGATCGTATTATTTGAACGGACCGTAACTTCGTCACCGTCGCGGATAATTTCTGCAATCTCGATACGGACTCCAGTGTCACCCGGATATGTTGCGTTATAAAAGGCCAATGCAGCGGCTTCGAGTTCTTTAGGTGTATTTAGGCTTTTGTCTTTGGCGGCCATTAATGCGATCGCATCGGTTGTGTCTTGCAATCTTTGCTTGGCGGAAAATCCGTTTGAGAGGTCAATTGCGAGCGCGAAGACGCCAATGACAAAGAAGACGCAAATTGCGAACATGATTGCTACGCTGCCTTTGGTGTCATCTTGGTAAGAGGCTGCGGTGTGTTTAAAGGTCCGTTTCATCATCTATATCCTTAAGAGTGTCGCGAAATCCGAAATGGGACAATGCGGCGTCTGTTTGGAAATAGAGGTGCAGTCGTCCTGCCAAGGCTGAAATCAGTCTCAAGACAGAACGAAATGCGCAATCTTATGGTTAATCAAGTCCTAATTTTGAGATGTTTGAAACGACGGAGGTGCCAGTTCATGTCTTCTAAGCAAACGCCGCCAGCGGACCCGTTTAAAATTAAGGTTTAGCCTTTCGGAAGAATTTGGATTTCAATGGAGGCGTTTGGCTGAAAAACCTGCTTCGCGACGGGTATCAAATCCTCAGCTTTCATATTCTGATAGGTTGCCTCACGCGTTCTAAACCGCGCTACGGGCTCCGGGTCGGTTTGGGCTTGGCTTAAGATTCTCATCCATAGACCATTACTCTCAAGACTCGTCTCCAAATTTTCCAGCGTGGGTTTGATCCCGCGCTCAAAAAGGTCAGCATCAATGTCACCGACCTGAAATTCAGCGGCAACCTCGCGAATACGATCCGCCATGAGATCAATTCTTTCAGGGCTCACCTCAATTTGAGCGCCAATAAATCCATACCCCGGATATAATCGCGATCCGCCTCTTGAAACACTGGGTGAATAAGTTGCCCCCTCGTCTTCGCGCAGGACTTCTGTCAAGCGAAGTTCAAACAAATTTGCCAGCATTCCGGCGCGGCGGGACATCAGAGAATCTGACCCATCCGGTCCCGGCCAATAGACATATAGACGCGCAGTTTCTGCGTCGCCCGCATGTGTCAGCATTATCGGCGTGTCCGAACCTTGCGGAAATTTGATGGAGGTGAGCGACGGGTCGGGCTTATACGGCGTTGCCGGACGTTTGGGCAAAGCGCCAAATGTCTCCGCGACTGCTTTGGTGACAATATCTTCGTCAATATCGCCGACGACTGTAAGTTCAATCGCCCCGTTGAGTACATTTTCGTCCATCCACGTCTTGATGAGATCGAAATCGACATCCAACAAATCTGCCTCATCGGGAATTCCCCAGCGCGCATCGCCTGACCGCAAAATACGTCCGAGGTCGCGGCCTGCGACGCCGCCGGGCGTACTGTCCAATGTCGGATACCAAGAGCGTATATATTTATCATATTGCGATTGCGCCTCAGGGCGGTAGCCGGGATCGGTCGCATAGGCCGTCATCAGTTGAAGTTGCAGCTCTAGATCATCCGGGGTTGTTGAGCCCGACAATGTTGTGACCGTATCGCCGAGCCCGCGCCCAACGCCGACGGATTTTCCCGCCATGACGGTGCGAATATCGTCAATGCTATGTTTGCCCAGCCCCGAAAGCGACAACATATTTGAGGCATAGGTTTGAAACCCGGGCGCGGTTTTTACAGGCGCCGATAGTGTACCGGCCCCCATCCGCGCCGACAGACGAATGACATTATCTTCAAAATCCGTCTTTTTCATATTCAGCCGTACATTATTTTCGAATGTAATCAGGGTGGCGTCCAGGTCTTCGAGGCGGTCACGCTTTGCGACGCGCCCGGGCTCGCCGAAATCCGTATAAGCGAATTCGAGCTTGGCCTCATCGGCGCGCGCGGTGACAGGCACGGCTTTTGCTGCGCTATAGGCTTCGGATAAGGTCGCCTCGGCGTTTTCAATGTTCTCCGACGTTTGCAAATAGAGTTGCGGTGCATCATCCAGCCCCTGCCATCCCTCTCGAAAGGCTTCGGTGACAGCGTCCAGCGTGATGTCCGGCTTATTTTCGAGGAAGCGCTCGAGTGAGGTTTGGGGTGTTGTGACAACCGATTCCCCGCCATATGCACCTATAATTTGCCGCGCCAAACTCGGCGTTCGGCGCGTCGGCGACGTTTTAACCGAAACTTCGAGCGAATTTTCAAGATTAGCGAGCTGCTCGTCGAGTTCAGCTTGAGAAAATCCGTATTCGAGGGCTTGGCGAAGGGCCTGCTCACCTTGCGCAAGCGCAGCAGCCCAGTTGTCAGGTTCAGAGTTGACAGAAAGTGACGCTATTTCGGCGACATCGAAGAAATTACTCTTCCCGACGCCCGCAGAGATGAACGCGGATGTTTCTGTACGCGCAATCTTGCCCAAACGTCGATTAAGCATGGAATTTCCAAGTCTTTCAATTAAACCCTCTTTTCTAACGGCCACGCTATCGGGCTCGTCCTCATATGGCGTCATGACGGAGAGACTTACAGAGGTTTGGATCTCCGGGTCCGTGTAAATCCGCGTTCGCGGCACCGTAATGGCGGCGGAATCGACCTCTACCGTCACGCCGGCCGTCGAATCAGCCGGATTCTGCCAGTCGCCGAAATATTCTTCGATTTTTTGGATAAAAACCTCGGGTTCGAGGTCCCCGACAAGCGTAATGAACGTCTTTTCAGGGCGATAATAGCGGGTATAAAAATCGCGAAATTGAGCAGGCGTGACCGAATCAATGGTGGATTCCGTTCCGATGGGCAAACGATCAGGCAAAATTGTATGGCCCGCATAAAAATCCAATTGGTCTAGAAAGGCTTTGAAGGCCGGATTTGACCGCGCTCGCCGCTCAGCCTGGATAACGCCGCGTTCTTTTTCGATGGCCTCCGGCGCCAAAGTCAGCCGCTCGGCGGTCTCGCGCATAATACCCAGGGTCTCGTCCAACATTTCCTCGGTCACCTCCGGCAGTTCGAGCTGATAGGTCGTCTCCGTAAAGCCCGTGGAGGCATTTGTGTCCGCGCCAAAAGCCAAACCGAATCGCTCCAAACGTTTGGTCATCTCGCCCTCCGGAATATTCTCGGAACCGTTAAAGGCCATGTGCTCCAGGAAATGCGCAATCCCGCGAGTCTCTTCGGTTTCGTTGATCGACCCGGTATCAATACGCATTAATAAGCTAGCGGTTTTTGTTGGCGTATCGTTCTGGCGAACAGCATATTTCAAACCGTTTGGAAGCTCGCCGTAGGTAATGGCCGGGTCGACAGGAAGATCCGACGTCATATGCGCGAATGGCACATCCTCGGATGACAAGCTTCCTGAAACCGGCGCCTTGCAGCCTGCCACAAATAAGAGTGTTATTACAGAGACTTGGGATAATAATGAGACGCGCATTTCGAATCCTGTGCTGAATATCTACGGTAATGTTGGTCACTTTCTTACGGGCCAACTGTCTACACGCAAGACTTGCATGCAGCTCATATTACGACCGGCCATACGGCGTTACCTTTTTGGCAATCACGATTTCGGTTTCAGACTTGAACCGAGTCCAATTTTGCCTATGACGCAGGCAATGACGTCCACCTCAGACACAATAGACAAGACCACCTTGCCCGAAGTCGAAATTTACGTCTTCGATTTTGACGGCACCATCACCACCCGCGACACTTTCGCCCTTTTCTTGCGTTATTATGCAGGCACCGCACGATGGTCGTTCAAAATAGCGCAGCTTTTGCCCACATTTGCGGCCTATAAGCTCGGGCGCATAGACCGACACGCCGTAAAAAGAGCTGTTATCAATCGATTTTTCGCCGGCGAGTTGTTTTCGGACGTTGAGACGCGCGCGCAGAAATTTGCCGCAGAGGTAATTCCCGGCCTCATACGCCCTTTAGCCAAGGCCCGCCTCGAAGAACTCCTGAACAGCCCAAAATGCGGACCTGATTCATTATATATATGCAGCGCTTCAATCGGACCGTATTTGAGATACTGGGCGTCTTCATGTGGCATTCATGAACAAAACGTCATGTCGACCGAGCTGGCAGTAGCCGGCGAAAGAATCGCTGAGGGCCTCTCTGGTTATAATGTTTGGGGATCTAACAAGGTTCGCCGCATTTTTGACCAATTTGCGCCTCAATCAGTGAAAATAATAGAAGCTTATGGTGATACGAGAGGGGATAGGGAGATGTTACACGCCGCTAAGGCGTCTTACTTCAAACCTTTTCGCGTAACACCAATTAGCGATTGAAATACCCTTCTCAGAGTTTAAGAGGGGGTTAACGTCCGCCATTCGTTTGAATGGATTTATGGACTATTGGAGGTATTCGCATGTCGCGAGTAACAGTAACTGGAGACTTTGGGGGTTTTCTTAATATGAAACGTACTCTTTTAATGGCCGCATCGGCCGCGGTATTGGCCGCACCAACAATCGCTCAGGAGCTGCCGCCAGGTAATCCGCTTCCGGGTGAGTGTTTCGCACGGGTTATTGTCCCGGCGCAGTATCAGACATCAACTGAGCAGGTTGTCCTGCGCCAGGCTGGTGAAGAGATCAAAATGATCCCTGCTCAAATGGAAACTGTTACTGAGCGAGTTCTCGTTCAAGAAGAAAGCTATGAGCTCTTCGTTGCAGGCTCAGGCGGTGGATCCGTTGTGCCGGGCCGCGGAGCGATCACAGTCACGATCAATGGCACGCCATACACGATCGATTCTGCCAGAAATGTTTCAAACGCATCTGGAACGCGGGTCGGCTCAGTCGACGCGTCCGGCAACATCGTTGCAAACAATGGGAGCGTATTAGCTGCCAATGCCGTTAACCCCCTAACTCTTATCGGCACAGGATCTTCACGCACACGTCTCGTCGTTGGCGGAACAACCTATTCGGTTGCGTCTAACGGTTCCGTTTACAACGCATCCGGCTCACAGGTTGGTTCACTTGACGGATCAGGAAACATCGTTGCCTCCGGCGGCCGTGTTGTGTCTCGTTCAGCTGTTAACGCGTATCGCGGCGGCGGCTCAACTTCAGGCGCGAACACATTCCGTACAGTAACTGAAACAGTTGTTGTTCAGGAAGCGTCAACTGAGTTGGTTGCTATCCCGCCAGTTTACGAAACTGTCTCCGAGACAGTTGTTGTTCAGCCGGAGTCGGTTGAATACATCACTATACCGGCTGTCTATGAGAACTACACTGACACAGTTGTTGTTCAGGAAGCGTCAACAGAACTCGTCACTATCCCGCCTGTTTTCGAAACAGTTCAGGAAACAGTCGTTTCCCAAGAAGCCTCTACTCAGCTCGTCACAATCCCGGCGACTTACGAAACTGTCGCTGAGACAGTCGTCGTTCAGCCAGCTTCTGTAGAATATACAGTTGTTCCGGCTCAGTTCGAAAGCGTAACTGAAACAGTTGTTGTTCAGGACGCCTCTACAGAGCTCGTCACAATTCCTGCGACATTCGAAACTGTCTCTGAGACAGTTGTTGTCCAAGAAGCATCAACACAGCTCGTAACTGTCCCGCCTGTCTTCGAAACTGTTCAAGAAACAGTCGTCGTTCAGGAAGCCAGCACAGAATTAGTCACAGCACCGCCTGTGTTCGAAACAGTTTCTGAAACTGTCGTCGTTCAGCCTGCTTCTGTTGAATATGTAACTGTCCCTGCCGTCTTCGAAACACGCTCCGAGACAATTGTTGTTCAGGATGCCAGCACAGAGTTGGTAACAATCCCGGCCACATTCGAAACTGTTTCTGAAACAGTCGTCGTTCAGGAAGCGAGCACAGAGCTTGTGACTGTCCCGCCTGTCTTCGAAACTGTTACTGAAACAGTCGTCTCAAAAGCTGCAAGCACAGAGCTTGTTTCTATTCCGGCTACATTCGAAACTGTTTCTGAAACAGTCGTCGTTCAGCCAGCGGGCGTTGAGTATGTTTCTGTTCCTGCTGAGTATGAGACCTACAACGAAACAATCGTTGTCCAAGAAGCCTCTACTGAGCTTGTTTCTATCCCGGCGACGTTCGAAACTGTTTCTGAAACAGTCGTCGTTCAGCCTGCTACGGTCGAATATACTGTTGTCCCGCCTGTGTATGACACAGTTAGCGAGACTATGGTTGTTCAAGAAGCCAGCACAGAGCTCGTCTCTATCCCGGCTACGTTCGAAACTGTTTCTGAAACAGTCGTCGTTCAGCCAGCTTCTGTAGAATATGTGTCCGTTCCGGCCGTATATGAAACAGAAACATACCCGGTTGTCGTACAAGCTGCGTCAACAGAACTCGTCACAATCCCGGCTACATTCGAAACTGTTTCTGAAACAGTCGTCGTTCAGCCTGCCGGCGTTGAGTATGTGTCTGTTCCTGCGGAATATGAGACTTACAACGAAACAATCGTTGTCCAAGAAGCCTCAACTGACCTGGTCACGATCCCGGCCACATTCGAAACTGTCAGCGAAACAGTCGTTGTTCAGCCTGCTACGGTTGAATATGTCTCTGTTCCTGCTGTTTACGAAACCGTTTCCGAGACAATGGTTGTTCAAGACGCCTCGACAGAGCTCGTCACAATCCCGGCAACGTTCGAAACTGTCACTGAGACAGTCGTTGTTCAGCCTGCCGGCGTTGAGTATGTAACGATGCCAGCGGTATTTGAGACAGAGTCTTACCCGGTTGTCGTTCAAGCGGCATCAACGGACCTCGTCACAATCCCGGCAACATTCGAAACTGTCACTGAGACAGTCGTTGTTCAGCCGGCCTCCGTTGAATATGTAGCAGTTCCTGCCGTGTATGAGACAATTCAAGAGCCAATCGTTGTTCAAGAAGCGTCAACAGAACTCGTCAATGTTCCTGCAACATTCGAAACTGTTACTGAAACAGTCGTCGTTCAGCCTGCAACGGTTGAATATGCTGCTGTTCCTGCCAAATACGAAACATACAGCGAAACAATCGTTGTTCAGGAAGCCTCTACAGAGCTCGTCTCTATCCCGGCTACATTCGAAACTGTAACTGAAACCGTCGTCGTCCAGCCTGCTGGCGTCGAGTATGTTTCTGTTCCGGCCGTATTTGAGACAGTCTCTGAAGCAATTGTTGTTCAAGAAGCGTCAACAGAGCTCGTCACGATCCCGGCAACATTTGAAACTGTCACTGAGACAGTTGTTGTTCAGCCGGCTTCTGTCGAATATGTCTCTGTTCCGGCGACTTACGAAACAGTCTCTGAGACAATGGTCGTTCAAGAAGCGTCCACTGAGCTCGTCTCTGTTCCTGCAACATTCGAAACTGTGACTGAAACCGTCGTCGTCCAGCCTGCTGGCGTCGAGTATGTTTCTGTCCCGGCTACTTTCGAGACAGTTGCTGAAACCATCGTTGTTCAAGAAGCCTCGACACAACTCGTAACTGTTCCGCCTGTCTTCGAGACAGTCACCGAAACAGTCGTCGTTCAGCCGGCATCTGTCACATATGAAACAGTTCCGGCTGTATTCGAGACAGAAACATATCCGGTTGTCGTTCAAGAAGCGTCATCAGAGCTCGTCACGATCCCGGCAACGTTCGAAACTGTTTCCGAAACAGTCGTCGTTCAACCTGCATCTGTTGAATATGTCTCTGTCCCGGCTGTTTATGAAACAGTTGCTGAAACAATCGTTGTTCAAGAAGCGTCTACTGAGCTCGTCACATTACCGGCGACATTCAGAAACGTAACTGAGACAGTTGTTGTTCAAGAAGCGTCTACCGAGCTTGTCTCTATTCCGGCGACTTACGAAACAGTTTCTGAAACAGTTGTTGTTCAAGAAGCGACTTCCGAGTTGGTTTCTGTCCCTGCAACATTCGAAACTGTCGCTGAGACAGTCGTTGTTCAGCCTGAAACTGTTGAGTATGTCTCCGTTCCGGCGACTTACGAGACTTACAACGAGACAATCGTTGTTCAGGAAGCCTCTACAGAGCTTGTTTCTATCCCGGCGACTTACGAAACAGTCACTGAGACAGTGGTCGTTCAAGAAGCGTCTACTGAGCTTGTTTCTATCCCGGCAACATTTGAAACTGTCTCTCAGACAGTTGTTGTCAAAGAAGCGTCAACTGAGCTCGTTTCAATCCCGGCTACGTTCAAGAACGTTACTGAGACTGTTGTTGTTCAACCTGCAAGCGTCACATATGAAACAGTTCCGGCTGTCTATGAGACTTACAACGAGACAATCGTTGTTCAGGAAGCGTCTACAGAGCTTGTTGTCACTCCGGCGACTTATCGTAACGTAACTGAAACAGTCGTTGTTCAAGAAGCTGCAACAGAGCTTGTCTCTATTCCGGCAACTTACGAAACCGTCTCTGAGACAGTTGTTGTTCAGCCTGAAACTGTTGAGTATGTCGCTGTTCCTGCGAAATTTCGCACGGAAAACCAGACTTACGTTCAGCAAGAAGCGGCTAACACGCTGACAATTATCCCGGCACAGTATGAAACTGTTACTGAGACGATCGTCACGCAAGAAGCCTCTACACGTATCGAAGTTATTCCTGCGACATATAAGACTGTCTCAGAAACAATCGTCGTTCAGCCAGAGCGCACTGACCTCACTGTCATTCCGGCGAAATATGAGACGCGTTCCGAACGCGTTCTTATCGAGCCGGCTCGTGAAGAGTGGAAGCCAGGTTCACAAGCCATCAACTCCGGTGCATTCCAGAGTGGCACAGTGAACACAAACACGCGTGGTCAGTTCACCGTCTTTAACGGCGTCTCAAACCAGGTTGTTGAATCAACTGAGACGATCGTGAACCAGACCGGTGAAATCCTCTGTCGTGTTCTGATCCCTGCCAAGTACAAGACAATCACGAAGCAAGTGGTCGTAACACCGGCACGTACAACACAACGTACAATCCCGGCTGTCACGAAACAGATCACTCGCCGTGTCGTTGACCGCGAAGCGTCAACACGCGAGATTGCTGTTCCGGCTCAAACCAGCACGGTTTCACGTCGTATTGTTAAGACCCCTGCTCGCGTAGTGGATGCCTCCGGCACTTCATTCTCAGGCGGAACGCGTGTTAACGGTTTCGTGGATGCAAACCGCGACGGTCGTGATGACCGTGACGGATTGTCAGCTGCAGATGCTCGTAGAGCAGACAGCGCAGCGGGCGGTTCCCGTCTCGTTGGCGGTAATAGCGGCGCAGGATCATCATCAGGTGGTCAGTTTGCTCAGCGGATGGGTTCTGTTGCAACACAAGTTGTTGCTGAAGAAGCCAAGGTTGTTGAGCGCCGCGTTCCAGCTGTCACGAAGACACTGACACGCCGCGTCGTTAAGACACCGGCTCGTACAACTGAGCGGACAATCCCGGCCAAGACATCTACTGTCACCCGCCGTGTTGTTGACCGCCCGGCAGCGACGACAGAACGTGTTATCCCGGCTGTTACGAAGACTGAAACACGTCGCCGTATTAAGACACCGGCAAGCACAGTTGAACGGACTATCCCGGCCGTGACGAAACAAGTCACACGCCGCGTTGTAGACCGTCCGGCTTCCACACAGCAGCGTTCAATCCCGGCTGTTACGAAGACTGAGACACGTCGTGTTGTTAAGACACCGGCGCGTACAACTGAGCGCACAATCCCGGCTGTTACGAACACCGTAACCCGCCGCGTTGTGAAAACACCTGCTGCGACAACTGAGCGGACTATCCCGGCTGTTACGAAGACTGAAACACGTCGCCGTATCAAAACACCGGCTGCAACCGCTGAGCGCCGCGTCCCGGCTGTCACGAAGCAAGTTACGCGTCGTGTTGTTAAAACGCCTGCGTCTACTGTTGAGCGTTCAATTCCTGCGGTCACAAAGACACGTACACGCCGCGTCGTTAAGACACCGGCTCGTACATCAGAGCGGACAATCCCGGCCAAGACATCTACTGTCACGCGCCGCGTTGTTGACCGTCCTGCGTCTACGCAAGAGCGGACTATCCCAGCCATCACGAAACAGGAAACACGCCGCGTCGTTAAGACACCAGCGTCTACTGTTGAGCGGACTATCCCGGCTGTGACGAAAACTGTCTCTCGCCGTGTTGTGAAGACACCGGCTCGTACATCTGAGCGGTCTATTCCGGCTGTGACGAAGATGGAAACGCGCCGTGTTGTCAGAACACCGGCTCGTACTGTTGAGCGGGCAATCCCGGCTGTAACCAAGCAGGTTTCACGTCGCGTTGTTCGTACGCCAGCTACTGTTGCTGAACGTACTATCCCGGCTGTCACAAAGCAGGAAACGCGCCGCGTCATCAAGACGCCAGCGGCTACTGTTGAGCGGGCAATCCCGGCGGTAACGAAGCAAGTGTCCCGCCGTGTTGTAAAGACACCAGCGAGCACACGTGAGCGGACTATCCCGGCTGTCACGAAGCAGGAAACACGCCGCGTTGTTAAGACGCCTGCGGCTACTGTTGAACGGACAATCCCGGCGGTAACGAAGCAAGTGTCTCGCCGCGTCGTAAAGACACCGGCTCGTACATCTGAGCGGACTATTCCGGCTGTCACTAAGATGGAAACACGCCGTGTTGTTAGAACGCCAGCCTCTACGGTTGAGCGGACTATCCCGGCAGTGACCAAGCAAGTCTCTCGTCGCGTCGTGAAAACTCCGGCTTCTACGCAACAGCGTTCAATCCCGGCCATCACGAAGACAGAGACACGTCGCCGCGTCGCCACACCAGCTGCAACAGTCGAAAGAACTGTCCCAGCCGTGACGAAGCAGGTTTCTCGCCGCGTCGTGAAGACACCATCCTCTACGGTTGAGCGTGTCATCCCGGCTGTCACGAAAATGGAAGCGCGCCGCGTCATCAAGACACCGGCCTCTACCATTGAGCGGACTATCCCGGCTGTGACCAAGCAAGTGTCTCGCCGCGTTGTAAAGACACCGGCTCGTACATCTGAGCGGACTATTCCGGCCGTCACTAAGATGGAAACGCGCCGTGTTGTTAAGACACCGGCTCGTACATCTGAGCGGACGATCCCAGCGGTCACGAAGCAAGTGTCTCGCCGCGTCGTAAAGACACCGGCTCGTACATCTGAGCGGACTATTCCAGCAGTAACGAAGGTTGAAACGCGCCGCGTTGTCAAAACACCGGCTCGTACTGCAGAGCGGACTATTCCGGCTGTGACGAAGACTGTCTCTCGTCGTGTCGTGAAAACTCCGGCCTCTACGCAACAGCGTTCGGTTCCGGCGATCACGAAGACGGAAACGCGTCGTCGCATCAAGAACGCAGCTCGTACAGTTGAGCGCGCAATCCCGGCCGTGACGAAGACAGTGTCTCGCCGCGTCGTGAAAACGCCAGCAGCTGTAAGAGAGCGGTCTATCCCGGCTGTCACGAAGATGGAAACGCGCCGCGTCGTTAAGACACCGGCTCGTACTGCAGAGCGGACTATCCCGGCTGTGACGAAGACAGTGTCTCGCCGCGTCGTGAAAACTCCGGCCCGCACATCTGAGCGGACTATCCCGGCTGTCACGAAAACAGAAACACGCCGCGTCGTTAAGACACCGGCGCAGACTGTTGAGCGGACTATCCCGGCTGTAACGAAGACTGTGTCTCGTCGCGTCGTGAAAAACCCGGCCGCTACGCAGCAGCGTGCTGTTCCGGCGGTTACGAAGACGGAAACACGTCGTCGCATCAAAAACCCGGCTCGTACTATCGAGCGGGCGATCCCTGCGGTGACTAAGACTGTCTCTCGTCGTGTTGTGAAAACACCGGCTCGTGTTTCTGAACGGTCTGTCCCGGCTCAGACACAGCAGGTCACACGCCGCGTCGTTAAGACACCGGCTCGCGTTTCTGAGCGGTCTATCCCGGCTGTAACGAAAACAGAGACACGCCGCGTCGTTAAGACACCGGCTCGTGTTACTGAGCGGACTATCCCGGCTGTCACGAAAACAGAAACACGCCGCGTTGTGAAAACGCCAGCGTCTACTGTTGAGCGGACGATCCCTGCGGTAACGAAGCAAGTCTCACGTCGTGTTGTGAAAACTCCGGGCCGTGTGTCCGAGCGCGCAATCCCGGCGGTCACGAAGCAAGTTGCTCGCCGTGTCATGCGTACTCCAGCGACTGTGTCGGAGCGTACTATCCCGGCTGTCACTAAGACAGTTACTCGTCAGGTCGTGAAGACGCCTGCACGGACTTCGGAGCGTACTATCCCGGCTAAGACGTCAACTGTAACGCGCCGCGTCGTAAGAACGCCGGCACAAACAGTTGAGCGGACTATTCCGGCTGTCACTAAGCAGGTCACACGCCGCGTCGTTAAGACACCGGCTCGTGTAACTGAGCGGACGATCCCGGCTGTAACGCAGCAGGTTTCTCGCCGCGTCATGCGCACACCAGCGTCCACGACAGAGCGGGTTATCCCGGCCGTGACCAAGACTGAAACACGTCGTCGCGTCAAAACACCGGCATCTACGCAAGAGCGTCGTATCCCGGCTGTTACACGTCAGGTCACACGTCGTGTCGTGAAGACACCGGCAACAACGCAAGAACGGACTATCCCGGCCGTTACCAAGCAAGTCACACGTCGTGTGGTTGATGGTGCGCCGCGGATTGAACGTCGCGTTATCCCGGCTCGTTACGATACGGTTTCTGTCCAGCGCGTTGTTCGCCCTGCTACCACTGAGACGGTTGTTATACCGCCACAGTACGGCACGATCGAACGCCGCACGCTTATCACTCCGGAGAAAGCCGAATGGCGTCAGATCCTTTGTGAAGCGAACGCAAGCCCGACAGTTATCCGCGCAATTCAGAGTGCTCTGAAAACGCAAGGATACTACTCAGGTGCAATTGACGGACGTCTAGGCAACGCGACTTATGCCGCTGTTAAGCAGTTCCAAGTTGCTCGTGGTCTTTCCACAGGTGGCCTGACACTGAGGACTGTTGATGCCCTGGGTGTTGACTGGCGCTCTATGGTCTCCGGTAACCAGCTCGGTACGACTGGCGGTTTCACGACCGGCGGAACGACAACGGGCACAACTGGTGGCTTCACGACAGGCACAACAGTCTCGACGACTGGCGGTACAGCAGCAGGCGGTTACACAATCGGCGCTGACGGAACTGTCCGCAACGCATCAGGCGTAGTCATCGGAACGATGAATGCGAATGGCGATGTTGTGAACAGCGCTGGCCAAGTTGTGCTAAGCGGACTGTCCGCAGCAAGCGGGTCAACCGGCTCAGTTGTTGGCGGTGCAGTTGGTGGAATGAATAATCGTTCAACCATCGGATCAGTTGGCGGCGGAAGCATGGTCAACGGTGCAGGCACAGGCGGCTCAATCCTGAGCGGCGCGAGTGTCCGGGCTGATGGAACGGTTGTGAACAGTGCAGGCACTGTCATCGGTCGTGTCAATTCGAGTGGTGAAGTAATCGCCAACGGTGTTGTCATCGGCCGCGTACGCTAGCCAAAACCTCCGGCGCCAACGCGCGTCGGACTTTAAATTTAAAAGCCTCGCCAACGATTTCGGTGGCGGGGTTTTTTGGTGCAAACTTCAAGCACTTTGTCGACGTCTTCAATCGACGACAACTCTGCCGAACTCTCGCGCAAGCGGATTGACAGAGGGACATGAGAGCTTATAAGGGCGCAAATTGGCCGCCGTGGGATTCGCCCAGCGCGGCTTTTATGTATTATACGGCAGGAGGTTCCCTGCTTTAGGTTCAAGGACGAAACCATGTTCGCAGTCATTCAGACCGGTGGTAAACAATATAAAGTCGCCAAAGACGACATTATCATCATAGAAAAACTCGACGGCGAAGCCGGCGGTAAAGTCACATTTGACGACGTGCTCATGCACGGCGCAGGTAGCGACGTTAAAGTCGGCGCCCCGCTCGTCAAAGGCGCATCTGTAACAGGCGAAGTCCTGGAGCAGCGCAAAGGCGACAAAGTCATCGTCTTCAAAAAGAAGCGTCGTCAAAACTATCGCCGCAAACAGGGTCATCGTCAGTTAGAGACCGTTGTTCGCATTACAGGCATCAAGGGCTAATCCCTCACCTTATTCGGGGTTGTCCCCAAATCTGATTTTAGGAGTTCATCATGGCACATAAAAAAGCTGGTGGTTCATCAAACAACGGTCGCGATAGTGCTGGCCGTCGCCTCGGCGTAAAAAAATCCGGTGGCCAAGCTGTCATTCCGGGCAACATCATCATTCGTCAGCGCGGCACTAAATATTATCCCGGCGCCAATGTCGGTATGGGCAAAGATCATACACTCTTCGCGCTGACAGAAGGCCGCGTCTCATTTGCAACGAAACGCAATGACCGCACATATGTCTCCGTCGACCTCCCGGAGGCTGCAGAGTAAGACCTGATTTCATTCGGGTCACCGCCACAAGGCGACCCGTTTAAAAAACAGCAGGGAAATCGGGTCCGCCGGTTTCCCTTTTTTATTGTCCAAATGAAGTGGACCCCTGCTGACAATCGGGAGGATTGTCATGAGAGATGTAGTTAAAACAGAGCGTTTGACGCTTCGTCAAACCGAATTGCGGGACGCGCCTGCCTTTTCAACGCTCGTCTCCGATTTTGATATTGCGCGTATGACCGGCAGTATCGCGTACCCCTACCCCCTGCTCTCCGCAGAATTTAAAATCATGAGCCTCCACGCCGCCAAGCGTCGAGGGCTGGCCCATCCTTATGCCGTCACCTTAAATGGCCAAGACGAATTGATTGGCATTGCGGATCTTTTCAAACGCGATCCGGCAGATCTCTGGGAGATCGGATATTGGGTTGGTCGCCCATATTGGGGCCGGGGCTATATGACAGAGGCCTGCACGGCTTTACTTGGTGAAGCCGACTTGGCGTTAGGGCCCGATGATCGCGTTGCCGGCGTTTTCACAGATAATCCCGGCAGCGCGCGCGTTTTGGAAAAACTGGGCTTCGAAAAATCAGGCGAGCCAAACACCTATTTTTCAATGGCGCGGCTGAAACGAGCAAGATCACAGGACTTCGTTTTAAAGGCCGCAAAATGAGCGGCGGTGAAATCATACATAGATTACCGACTTGCCCGGAATTTAGGGCTTTGCGCGCCGAGACGGAATGGGGCGTGCCTGATCCTGCGGTAACAGAGACCGTGCTTAAACTTAGTTTCTCAGGCGTTGTCGCGGTCGAGAATGACGTCGTGATTGGCATGGCCAGAACTGTCGGGGATGGTTGCCTCATTCTCTATATTCAGGACGTTGTCATATCGGCCACCCATCGCTCCCAAGGTCTCGGACGCTCGCTGCTCCAAGCTCTTATAGAAGAAACCGCAAAAAACTGCCTGCCTAGCTGTACCATCGGCTTGTTTGCAGCAACGGGTCAGGCAGGGTTCTACGAAAAACTGGGCTTTAGCAAGCGAAACCATCCCGCCTATGGTCCAGGCCTGCATGCAACGCTCTCTACGCTAGCCAAAGCCAACGGCGAGGCGTAAGGAGCGCCTTATGAAATTTCTCGACCAAGCCAAGATTTTTGTTAAATCCGGAACCGGCGGCGCCGGAAGTGTTTCTTTCCGCCGAGAGAAAAATATTGCTTTCGGCGGACCGGATGGCGGTGATGGGGGAAGCGGCGGTCACGTTTATTTGGAAGCCTCGCGCAGCCTGAATACGCTCATCGACTTTCGTTTTAAACAGCATTTCAAAGCCAAGACGGGCATGCACGGCATGGGGCGCGACCGACACGGAGCCGCCGCCGAAGATATCATCATAAAGGTTCCTGTCGGAACAGAGGTTATTGATGCCGAGACAGACGAAGTCTTGGCGGATCTGACGGAGGATTTGGAACGTGTATTACTCGCGAAGGGCGGCAATGGCGGCTGGGGCAATGTCCGCTTCAAGGGCGCGAACAATCAAGCCCCGCGCAAAGCCAATCCCGGCGAAGAGGGCGAGGAAAGATGGGTTTGGCTGCGGCTGAAACTCATTGCAGATGCCGGGCTGATTGGACTGCCCAATGCCGGAAAATCGACGTTTCTGTCTACCGTTAGTGCGGCCAACCCGAAAACGGCGGACTATCCTTTCACGACACTGCATCCTCATCTCGGCGTCGTCTCAATGGGAATTGCCGACCGGTTTGTTATTGCCGATCTGCCCGGCCTTATTGAAGGCGCGGCGGGCGGTGCAGGTCTGGGGCATCAGTTCTTAGGCCATGCCGAAAGATGCGCCGCGATCCTGCATATCGTCGCCGGCACATCGGAAGACCCGGTGACGGATTATCTGACTATTCGTAAAGAGCTTGAGGATTATGATGACAGCTTTGAAGACAAGCATGAGGTGGTCGCTTTGTCTAAATGCGACGCCTTGGATGAAGACCGAATAAAAGAGCTGCAGGATTCTCTGGAAGCCGTCTGCGGCCACCGGCCTTTCCCAATCAGCTCTGTGGCTCAACAAGGCCTGAAACCCGTCCTGGCCGCACTCTATAAGCACGTTGAAGCGCGGCGGGCCGGCGAGGCCGCAGCGCGGGAAGAAAAAGACCGACAAGCGCAAATCGCGGCAGGTGAAATCGAAGATGTTAAAGGCTGGTCGCCCTAGTGCATTTCCTGTTTCGCCATACTGACGCGCGTATCGAAAATTTGGCAAACTTTGCCCAATTTTCGATTCCGCATTTGCAGGACTTGCACTGATCCATGTTTTCGGCGGCTCAAACCATCGTCATTAAAATCGGCTCGGCCATTTTGGTCGATTCTCAGACGCAGGCCTTGCGCAAGGATTGGCTCGAAGCCCTTGCCTCCGATTTATCAACACTGACACACAAACGGATTATTTTGGTCAGTTCGGGCGCCATCGCCCTAGGGCGGCAACGCTTAAACCTTGTCGAAACACAGCTCACCCTGCCCCAAAAACAAGCCTGCGCAGCGGCGGGACAATCCAGCCTCACCCGCGCATATGATGATGCGCTCGGTAAGCGCGGGATTGTCACGGCCCAAGCTTTGTTGACCTTAAATGATACGGAAAATCGCCGCCGCTGGCTTAATGCGCGGTCGACGCTCGAGACGTTATTAGGCCTGGGCGCGGTCCCGATAATCAATGAAAATGACACCGTCGCGACCGACGAAATTCGCTACGGCGATAATGATCGCCTCGCGGCCCGCACCGCGCAAATGATTGGCGCAGATTTGCTTATCCTTCTGTCCGATATTGACGGGCTCTACACGGCGGACCCGCGCACAGATAATACAGCCGAGCATCTTCCGATTGTGACCGCGCTTTCAAAAGACATCATGGCAATGGGCGGCTCGCCCAATGCGGCCTCCGGGGTTGGCACGGGCGGTATGGTCACCAAACTCGCAGCCGCTCAAATCGCGACGCAAGCCGGGTGCGATATGATTATATGCGATGGCCGCGCAGCCGGAGCTTTAGCAGCACTCGGAAACGGCGCGACACACACCCGCTTCAAAGCCAAAAACAACCCGCGCAAAGCCCGGGCGCAATGGATTGGGGGCACGTTAAAGCCCAGCGGCGCGCTACATATTGATGCCGGGGCAGCAAAAGCGCTCAAAGCCGGGAGCAGCCTTCTGCCTGCGGGCGTGACCTCTGTGATGGGTAGCTTTCAAAAAGGTGACGCCGTTTCAGTCATAACGGGCGGCATTGAAATCGCGCGCGGTCTCGTCGCCTATGACCTCTCAGAGGCCGACCGTATCAAGGGCTTGAATTCCAGTGAAACCACTGCCGTGCTGGGCTATGAAAACGGCGCAGCTCTCATCCATCGAGACAATTTGGTGATGCTTTAATTATGACACTTGAAAATGACATGGCCCGCTTAGGAAGCGCCGCTCAAACTGCGGGAACGCAGTTGAGAATTGCGAGCGAAGATATCCGCAACGCGGCCTTGCTCGCCATGGCCAAACATATCCGCAGCTCTCAAGAAAGCATATTGGAGGCCAATGCCGCGGACATGAAAGCGGCTGAAACGAAAGGGCTCTCCACACCACTGCTGGATCGCTTGAAACTCGACGCGGACAGAGTGGCATCAATTGCCGAAGGTCTGGAGGCGATCGCCGCCCTGCCCGATCCCATTGGCACCGTCGAAAAGCAATGGGTTCAACCCAATGGTCTTGAGTTTTCAAAGGTCCGCGTACCGCTTGGCGTTATCGGCATGATCTATGAAAGCCGTCCAAATGTGACAGCCGATGCCGGCGGCTTATGTGTGAAATCCGGAAATGCTTGCGTGTTACGCGGCGGATCCGAAAGCGTTTGTTCCAACAAAGCGATTCACGTCGCCCTTCAACTAGGGCTTCGCGACGCCGGTTTACCCGAAACCGCTATTAATCTTGTCCAAACAACTGACCGGGTAGCGGTCGGCCACATGCTGGACGGACTCAACGGCACGATTGATCTGATCATTCCGCGCGGGGGCAAAGGCCTCGTCTCTCGCGTTCAAAAAGAAGCGCGCGTTCCGGTGCTCGCGCATGAAGACGGCCTAAATCACAGCTATGTCCATAAGGACGCTCAAATTGATCTCGCCGTTAAAGTCGTGGAAAATGCTAAGCTTCGCAGGACCAGCGTTTGCGGATCAACGGAAACCGTTCTTGTCGATGAGGCTATTGCCGAAACATTCTTACCGGCCTTAGAGACGGCTATCGGAGACCGTTGTGAGCTCAGAGCCGATGGCCGCGCCTTAAACTATCTCGAAAATGCCGTCGCCGCTACAGAGGCTGACTTCGATACGGAGCACCTCGCGCCAATTCTAAATATTGCTGTTGTTAGCGATATTGACTCGGCGCTGGCCCATATCGAAAAATATGGAAGCGGCCACACGGACGCCATTCTAACGGACAATGCAGAGATTGCGCAAAAATTCTTAGACCGTGTCGACAGCGCAATCGTCTTGCAAAACGCATCGACACAATATGCCGATGGCGGCGAGTTTGGATTTGGTGCCGAGATTGGCATTGCGACCGGACGTATCCACGCTCGGGGCCCTGTCGGTGCGCAACATTTGACGAGTTATAAATATCAAGTGCGCGGCACGGGACAGACCCGGCCTTGAGGTCAGCGGGGAAATCCATCGGACTTTTTGGAGGCTCCTTTAACCCTGCCCACGGCGGGCATTTGCACGTCGCGAAAACCGGATTACGGCAGCTCCAATTAGACGAAATTTGGTGGCTGGTCAGCCCGCAAAACCCCCTGAAGCCTGAGCAACCCAGTTGGGAGTCCCGGGCAGAGACCGTTCACGACCTCCCCCTACCGCCCAATATGCGCGTGTCGGATGTGGAACTGCAATATGGCACGCAATATACAATTGATTTGCTGACAACTTTGAAAGCGCGGCGGCCCGATCTGAACTTTGTCTTCATGATGGGCGCGGATAATTTGCTTCAACTGCCAAAATGGCGCGACTGGCGCCGTATCATGGAAACGATACCCATTGCCGTCATCGCAAGGCCAAGCTCCCCCATCAAAGCCCGCTTGGGCCCTGCCGCGCAGCAATACAGGCACGCCCGCATCCCCGAAGATCAATCCCACACGCTCAAATACTCGGCTGCACCCGCTTGGGCTTACCTGACTCTACCGCTGGACAAACGCAGCTCATCGGCTATTCGCGCGTCCCGTTAGCGAGTAGCCTAACCAATCAGGATGTGCTAACGAATGAATTATTGAACACCCTATGGAGAGTCTTCTGACCGCTGCACATCAAGAATCCCCGGCTACAGTGTCTGTCCATGACGGCCCTGAAGCGAAAGAACTTTCAGACTTCATCCAAAATGTCCTCGATGAAAATTCGGCGCAGGATGTCATAGAAATCGATATTCGCGGGAAATCCTCCATCGCCGACTTCCTGCTCGTCGCGTCCGGGCGATCTAATCGCCATGTCAGCGCGCTGGCCGATTATGTGCAGCGCGCGTTGAAAGAACACGGTTTCAAAGATCTCGTTGTGGAAGGCCAAGAGGCTTCTGATTGGGTCCTGATCGATGCGGGCGACGTCATTCTTCACGTCTTCCGTCCCGAAGTTCGTGTATTCTATAATCTCGAGAAGATCTGGTCCGTGCCGCTCCCCGAGGGACTTGACGGCGTGAAAGAACAAGCGCCGAAAGATCCGACAGACGCGTGAAGCTAATTCTGCGGGCCGGCGGCGTTCTCCGAAAAGGTCCTGAGAAAATCCTAATCGATGATTACATGACCCGCGCACAAGGTCTGGCGCGCGGAACAGGATTTATCTCCGTCGAAGAACAAGGCGTGGAGCTCAAGGGGCAGCATGACCGCGCGGCAGAAACGACAAAACTCCTGTCTGTTGTAAAATCCTCAGATGAACTTATTCTTCTGGACGAACGCGGGAAGAGCCCGACCTCGCGAGACATCGCCTCGCATTTCGCTCGGCTCAGAGATGACGGTGTTGCGGCCAGCTATATTGTGATTGGCGGCGCGGATGGGTTCGAGCCGTCCGTCGTAAAAGACCTGCGTTCCGGACGTATTACAAAATGGAGTTTCGGGTCTCAAACTTGGCCGCATAAGATGGTGCGAGTCATGGCGGCAGAACAGATATACCGCGCGCTCTCGATCCTCGCAAAGACCCCTTACCACAGGGATTAAGCCGCCCCGTTCGCGTTATAGTTAACCGGCAATAAAGGGATTAGGTGCAAGAGGGTCGTCATGCGCATTGCCCTTGCCATCGTAACGCTCTTCTTTGCTGCGCCCGCCTATGCGCAAAGCTCAAGTGACGTTGAGACCCTCACGAAAAAGGAACAAGCCGCGCGTCAGAAAGCCGACGTTCTGGAGACCGAACGCGTCAAAGTTCGCAAGGACGTTGACGCCTTGAAAAAAACGCTGGCGAAGACCGCGCAACGAACGCTTACGACTGAAGCAAATCTCACGGCGCTTGAGCGGGATATAGAGACCCTAGCGCGACGCGCGGATGGTTTGACCACACAAATACGAGAAGACCGAGGTAGATATACTCACCTTATCGCGGCGCTGCAGCGATTGGAGGCGACGCCGCCCCCGACTCTCGCCCTCACGCCCCGCGACGCGAAACAAGCCGCGACAGCGGGTCAACTTATCGCGACCTTATCGGAACAACTTAAAGCGCGAGCAGATGCTCTCGCGCTCAATCTAACCGCGCTGGACGTGACGCATGCGCAGCTAACACTAAAAAAGAGCGGGCTTTCGGAAACCCAAGCCCGGCTTTCCGTTGAGATGAAAACCGTTAATCAAGGCTTGGCAGCAAAATCGAAGTTAGAAACAAAACTAGCCGAGGAGAAAAAACTCGCCGCCGCCGAAGCCGACCGCTTTGCCGCAGAATCGAAGACGTTGCTGGAGCTCATCGCAAAATTAGAATCCGAAGCCGCCAAAGTTGTTCCCCGTACCAAACCGGGACGAAAACCCAGCGAAAAGCTAGTCTTACCTGACGGTACGAAACGCTTTGCCGAAGCCAAAGGCCATATGCTGCGCCCGGTTTCAGGCCGCGTCATAAAATCTTACGGGCGTGGGGAAAAGGGCATGACATTCGTCTCTCGGTCGAAAGGCCAAGTTCTGGCACCATACGCGGGACGGGTTGAATTTTCCGGGCCTTTCAAAAACTATGATAATGTCGTGATTTTGAATGTTGGCGATAGCTATTTTGTCCTGCTCACGGGCCTGGATGATCTATTTGTTGACGCCGGCGATACTGTCCGGCGCGGCGAACCCGTCGGGGATATGCCGGCGCGGTCCAACTCTGAACTCTACATTGAACTGCGGCGAAATGGCTCCCCTGTCGATCCCGCACCCTGGTTAGCCCCCTCTGATGTTAAATCGGGGTAAGTTGGCCTAAAAATCGCAGTGATAAGACTGGCAAAGCTAGAATTGGATGGCTAAGTCTAGAATGTAATATCGGAGTCGTAACGTGAAATTTGTTCTGCCTGCCCTCGGAAGTGTTGCGGCTGTCGCCCTATTTGCTTTCTCTACAACGCATCAATCGGCTATCGCGGTCGAGCGCCCGGCTTATGATGAGACGTTTGAACAGCTAGAGCTTTTCGCCGACGTTCTCGCACGCGTTCGCAGTCAATATGTTGTCGAAGTCGATGACGGCGCGCTCATCGAAGACGCTATGAACGGCATGCTGCAATCCCTCGACCCTCATTCCTCCTACATCAGTCCGGATGCCTTCAAAGACATGCGGATGAATAATAAGGGCGAATATGGCGGATTGGGTATGGAAGTCACAATGGAAGATGGCTTCGTCAAAGTTATCTCGCCAATCGATGACACGCCTGCCAAACGCGCCGGTGTCAAAGCGGGTGACTACATCACAGAGATTGAAGGCAAATCTCTCATGGGCGCCACGCTAACGGAAGCTGTTGACCAAATGCGCGGCAAGCCGGGCGAGCCGATCAACATCACGATTATTCGCGAAGGCGAAGATCCAATTGAATTGGATATCACGCGCGAAATCATCAAACGTCAAACAGTGAAGTTCGAAATTAAAGACGGTATTGGCTATGCGCGTATTGCGCAGTTCAATGAAAAAGCTGCCGACGGATTACGCAGCGCGATCAGTGACCTGCAGGTTGAAAATAATGGACGTCTTCCCGGCATGATATTGGACCTTCGCGGTAACCCGGGCGGTCTTTTGACTCAATCGGTTGAAGTTTCCTCGGTGTTTCTCGACGGCGGCGAGGTCGTTTCGACGCGGGGTCGCCGCGCCGATGACGTCAATGTCTATAACGCGGAAAAAGGCCAGATGGCGAAGAACGTGCCACTGATTGTTCTCGTGGACGGTGCGTCAGCATCAGCCTCTGAAATTGTCGCCGGCGCGTTGCAGGATAAGGGCCGAGCGTTAATCGTCGGCATGACGACATTCGGCAAAGGCTCGGTACAGGATGTCATTCCTCTACGCGGCGGCCGTGATGGCGCGTTGAAAATCACAACACAAAGATATTACACGCCAAATGGACGCAGCATTCAGGCAAGTGGTATCACACCTGATATTTTTATTTCCGCTATTCCGGATGATGGAGAAGACAAAAAGCGTTTCTCCGAAGCCAGCTTGCCAAATGCTATCGCAAATGAAGACGAAGCCTCTGAAGAAGACGAGATTGTCATCGAAGAGATCGTCATTGATTACCCCGCCGAAGATTTTGAAGTCTCCGATGACTATCAACTTCAACAAGCGATCGCGCTTTTGAAATCCGGAGATTTCCAGTCGAAACTTGACGAGGCCAAGGGCTAAGAAAATGCATCCGAAAACTTGGACGTCTTTAAAATGGGGCGGGCTTGCGCTCGCCATGACACTGCCGCTTTATGCCATCGCGGATGAGAAAAACGCTCAACCTGTTTATGACCAGATGCGGGTTTTCGGAGACGTTCTGGCGCTTGTTCAAGATAATTATGTTGAGGAGGTTGATACAGCCTCACTAATTGAAAATGCCCTCAATGGCGCTCTGCATTCCTTGGACCCGCATTCAACCTATGTTGCGCCCGTTGAATTCACTGAGCAGAGGGAAGCCACTCGACGCGAATATGGCGGATTGGGTATTGAGATTCAATCTGAAGGCGGTTTGGTCAAAGTCAATCATGCCATCGAAGACGGCCCGGCCTATGCCGCAGGCATCCGCGCCGGAGATTTAATTACGGCTGTCGACGGGAACGATATTCGCGGGAAATCTTTAGATGACGCCGTTAGCGGTATGCGGGGCCTGAAAGGCGAGCCTGTAACCGTGACTGTGCTGTCCCCCGGCCGAGATTCGCGAGACATTGTTGTGGTTAGAGATACTGTCCGCGGCCGCGCCATTAGGCATCGGATAGAGCAAGGCGTTGGATATATGTTCATCGAGACCTTCAACAATGATCAACTGACGAGAGATACGATCCGGGCGCTTGCCGATTTAGAAAGACAGATGGGTAAGCTGGATAAGCTTATTATCGACATGAGAGGAAATCGCGGCGGATTGTTGACAGAATCCGTGAACATTTCAGGCTTGTTCCTGGACGGCGGCGAGGTTTTATCCGCACGGGGACGCGATGCGAGCGACAATGAGCGCTATAACGCGGATGCGGGCGAACTCTATCCGGACGCAAAAATCGTAATTCTAATGAGCCCCGGATCAGCCTCTGCCGCTGAAATCGTTGCCGGCGCACTTCAGGATCGCGGACGCGGCGTTGTCTTGGGTCGACGCAGCTTCGGCAAAGGCTCAGTCCAATCTGTTATTCCTCTGGGACCGGAAGACGGCGCGCTACGCCTCACAACGCAGCGCTATTTCACGCCGTCGGGACAGTCCATCCAGGGACGGGGGATTATGCCGGATCTTTTGGTCTCGGGCCTTGACGATTCAGGCGAAATCAGAAAACGCTTCAGAGAAGACTCCCTTCGCAATTTCCTTATCAATCCGGACGAAACGGATTATGAGGAAAATTATGCGGACGTTTTATATGCGCCTGACACCTTCCCCGAAGGCGAAGATTATCAGCTCAGCAAAGCCATCGAAGTCTTGAAAACCTCGCAATATGAACGTCTGTTAGAGGCACAAGAAGCTCGGTTTTAAAACCGCCTCATATTTTCTAATATCATTTGTGCCAATTATTTGTTCTTGAAGCCAAACCCTCATAGAGAGTTTTCATGGCTAACACGCACCCGAATCGCCGAACTGCCCTCACTCTGCCCTCACGGCGGAAACACATTTTTCTGGCAGCGGCGGTATTAGCCTTAGGCATTACCGTTCCTATTCTTTCAGTCATGGCGTTTGGCGATGAGAGAGATGCCGGTTCCGAAGGGTCACTCGCCCTTGCGCCCATACCGCAAATCGAGGCGCTCTCGCCGCTGGACAATGAAGCCCTCGAAGTAACCGACCTTCTCGCAGGGGAAGTTCCGGACGGCGTTAATCCGACTGACACATTGGTGACCCCGCAAAGCCCGGAGCCTCTCGAGCAGACGCCGCCGGGGTCCAAACGTATAGACATTCCGCAAGCCACCATAGCCTTGCCCAGGGCTCCCATTGCGGGTTTAACCCGCGAAAGTGCATTCGGGCCCGTTCCCTCGAGGGCCGCCGGCTCCGCCCTCCAAGCCTATCGTAGACCCTTTCAACGCCAAGCCGGAAAGCGGCCCGTTTCAATCATTGTCGGCGGGTTGGGGGTGAACCGCGGCTTGACGCAAGATGCCATAGAAAACCTGCCTGCCGACGTCACGTTGTCGTTCGCGGCCCATAGTATCGGCCTGCAGGACTGGGTCGATGCCGCGCGAGCCGACGGCCATGAAGTTCTGATTGAAATCCCTATGGAGTCAGCGGCGTTCGACCCCACTGAGCCCGGAGCCGATAAAGCGCTGCTCATTACTGTCCCGCCCGCAGAAAATGGTCGGCGACTGGATTGGATGATGGCCCGAGCGCAAGGCTATGCCGGGCTTATCAACTTTAATGGAGACCTTTTTCTAACTCGCACCGATGCTGCTGCAACTTATATGGATCGCCTCTCTAAATCAGGTGTTGGATTTTTTACCGATGGAGATTTTGCGACGCCCACTTTGCCTGCGCTCGCGCGGTCTATGCGGCAACCGTTTAAGACCGGATATGGCCTCATTGATCCCGAACCTATTCCCAGAATAATCTCTGCCCGGCTCGCCGGATTGAGTAGGGCCGCCGCATCCGGCTCCCACCCCGTCGGTGTCGGATTTGGATATGCGGAAACCATTTCTGAAGTTCAGGCTTGGATAGCCACATTGGACGACCAGAATCTCCAACTCGCGCCCGCGACTTCGGCGTTAAAGTAAATCATGAAACGCAATAAGCTTGATTACCGACGTAATGTCGGCGTCGCCATTTTTAATGAAGACGGCCAAATTTGGCTTGGGAAACGCTTTGGCGAAGACGGCCCTCATGTTTGGCAATGCCCGCAAGGCGGTATTGATAAGGGCGAAAAACCAAAAGCCGCCGCTCGCCGAGAACTTTTTGAAGAGACCGGGTTACGCGCCGACGAGATGGAATATCTCGGACGCATAAAGTTCTGGCTCTATTATGACTTTCCGCCTGAGATTATGGCGAAGCAAAAAAAATCACGGAAAAACATAGGGCAGCGCCAAAAGTGGTTTGCCTTCCGATATTTCGGTGATGGATCTGATATTGATTTAAAAGCGCATGGACCGCAGGAATTTTCGGAATGGCGCTGGGCGGAACTGAATACGATTGGCGAAACTATCGTTCCCTTCAAACGTTCCGTCTATGAACGGTTGATGGTCGAATTTGAACCCTTCGCAAGGCCCATCGATTAGCTTAGGCCCGCAGTATGTTCGGCACCGATGGAAATTCTAAAAATGCACTCGTTTTTGTGCTGATCACCGTCATGATTAACTCAATTGGTTTTGGCATCATGATCCCGGTTCTACCGGACCTATTGAAAGAACTAACAGACCTTCCGAATAATCAAGCCGTCGTCTGGGGCATGTGGCTGACTTTTGTTTTCGCGTTTTTTCAATTTATCTGCATGCCTATCGTCGGGGGATTGTCGGACAGATATGGCCGTCGCCCCATAATGTTGCTGTCCCTGTTTGGCCTTGGCCTTGATTATTTCATAATGGGATTCGCCCCGACGGTCTGGTTCCTCTTTTTGGGACGGATCATAGCAGGAGCTTTTGGCGCGACATTCTCGACGGCCAATGCCTATATCGCAGATATCAGTCCGCCCGAGACCCGCGCGCAGAACTTTGGCTTAGTCGGAGCAGCCTTTGGTGTTGGCTTCATGCTGGGGCCTGTCGTTGGCGGATTGATTGGGAATGAATTCGGACCGCGTGCGCCGTTCATCGCCGCCGGCGTCATATCTCTTCTTAACGTGATTTACGGCTTTATTTTTCTGCCTGAAACTTTGGCGAAAGAAAAACGTCGCCCCTTCAGTTGGAAGCGATCCAATCCTTGGGGGTCCATAAAATCGTTGGGAAAGATCAAAGGCGTCAAAGGCCTAATCTTTATTCTCTTCCTGCTTGCTATGGCCCACACGGTCTATCCGACAACCTACGCTTTCTCGACTCAGGAAGGTTTGGGGTGGACAGCGGGCGATGTCGGCCTATCTCTAGGCGCATTCGGGGTTGCCAGTATGCTTGTCCAGGGAGGATTGATCCGCATCATTATTCCGAAAATAGGTCTCTTCTGGGCGGGCGTGATTGGTATGATTTCAGCCATCATCGCCTATACGATGATGGGAAGCGCCGATAAGGGTTGGATTATCTATGCGGCGGGACCCTTCGCAGCTCTCGCCGGACTCTACGGTCCATCACTCACCAATATGATGAGCTCCCGAATCTCAGAGTCGGAACAAGGCGAATTGCAGGGCGCGATTGGCGCAGCCCAAGGATTAGCGTTAATGATTGGCCCATTCCTCATGGCGGGCATGTTTTGGTATTTTGGAGATCGTGAGCTAAAAACAGTCTCAGGCTTAGACAGCTTTCCGAGAAACTTCCTGAATATAGGCGACCATATATTGAACGCTACTCCCATTCCATATATCCCGGGAGCGCCTTTTCTTATGGCAGCGACACTTGCCATTATCTCCTTTCTGACCTTTGTCTTCATCACAACCAAAGCCGATAGAGATGCCCGCTACACGCCTGAAGCAGCGCCGACTTCCGAACCGGACGGAAAAGACCACACGGATATTATTTCAGAAGACTCCGCTATCTAAATTTGCATCAAGGCTCGTCAAAACCTTGCCTCCGACAAAGCTTGACGTTTAGAGTGGAATTATGTCCGACATTCAGATCAGTAAAGCATCGAACGACAAACCGTCTCGTAGATTTAGGTGGTTGTCTGGATGGTCTCGTCTTTTTTTCGAAATGTTGGCCATTACATTTGGCGTATTACTTGCCTTTGGCCTTAACGCTTGGTGGGAAGGTCGAACACAAGCCAAATTTGATAGCGTAAGTCTGTCGCAGGTTTATGACGAAATCGACCGAAACTATGAAACGATTGAAAAAGCCTACCAATATCGTCTTGACCTCTACCCTCGAATTATAGCCGTGGAGCAAGGTAAACTAACCACGCCAGACATTGAGTTTAAAGGCATTCGCCCTCCACGTATTGAAACGGCCGCTTATGATCTTGCACTGGCACGGGGGTTATTTGGCCGTATCAACCAGGACGAAGCGCAAACATTGGTTAAAACATATCTGGATTTTGAAAATATCAAATCCATCCATGAATTATATGGAAGCAGCCTTCCAACCCTTATTTTACAAATGGAAAATCAGAATGACGGTAAGTTTGTAACGTTCATGCGTATGGCCTTTATGGATATGATTTTTGCTGAAGGCGAAACACTGAATAGCATTTCGGAATTTTCTGAAAAACCGACCTTGCGAAACCCTTGGGAATTTATCTCTAATTCCTATCAACTCGACGGTTCGAAGAGCGTAGAGCCAGAATAACAATCTCCGGCGGGGCCCGGAACCGAATGGGTAAAATCGAGGTGCCTACGCCCGCGCTGACAAACATATCTACACCTGCAATTTGAGAAAATTCATAGCTATGCTCTGCCCCTAAAGACACCGAATTTACACGCCGCCCGATGAAGGGAAGGTTGACTTGTCCACCATGTGTGTGCCCCGCAACGACTAACATGCTATCATTTCGAAAGGACGGCCAAGCGTCCGGAGAATGCGTGAGAACGAGTGGCGGCGCGCCCGCATCGCAGCCATTATATGCGCTTCTATCCGGTTTTGACGTCAAGGCGTCAGCCAAACCGACCAAGCAGATTTCGTCCAACTGGTGCGCCTCATTATCTAGAATAAGGATTCCAATGTCGTTCAAAATTGTTCCAACGCGTTTTGCATCCCAATAGGCGTCATGATTTCCAATCGTCGCAAAAGTCGGGGCCTTTATGAGTTCTAGATTTTCCAAACCAAGCTCTATTCGGCGATTAAACAAATCTGATCGGTTCTCACGCGTTTCATGTCCGGCAATAAAATCCCCCGTCAGAAGTACAATATCGGGGTTCTGAGCATTCAGGGTCTTGACGAGACGAGTAACCCTACTCGGCGGTACGCCTAAGCTATTAATGTGAATATCTGTCATAAGACCTATACGCAAATCCGGACCCTGATATTTGTCTGATATGAACTCGACCTCGCGAATTTTTAGCTGGCCAGGCTCGATTAGAACCGAATAACCTAATAGAAAAACCCCAAGGCCGGACACCCAGAGAAGCTTTTTGAAAAGATAGAAAATCATACCGGACAACTCAAACAGGTTTGAGGCGCTGATGTGGCTCTGGCGGAGTTTTAATTTGAATGTCATTCCCGGCCCGAATTTCTCCGCCACCAATAACGATACCCATGACCCCGCTTTGTGGGAATATATCGCCGTCATCATATTTATCGATACAGGCTTTCATGAGACCCGGCGCGATATTATTCAGATATTTGCAGGGATTGCGCAGCCCCGTTATTTCTATCACCGCTGCGCCCATTTTGAGCCGCGTACCGCGCGGCAGGCTCAGCAGGTCAATTCCGCGCGTCGTGATGTTCTCGCCCATTTGGCCCGGCCCAACTTCCATTCCCAAGTCCGCGACTTGATCAAACAACTCGGCATGCATGAGATGGACTTGGCGTAAATTTGGCGCATCGGGATTGCGGCGTTTGTCATAGCGGTGCTGGATAGTCTTCCCCGCATGAGCATCCCCCTCAACGCCCCATCCCGCGATCAAGGTGATGCTCTCTTGAACGGGTTTGACAATATTGTGGCCTGTATCAGACGCGACGGCGATTACTGTGGGGTTTGTCATTCGGCATACTTAACCGACAAACACGCTGGGTCAAAACAATCGAAACTGAAAATAGGCCTAACCGAAACAAGCGCCCTGCTCAGTATAGCCTGAAATTTTTTCCCTGCACGCTCTTACAAATGCGTCTTTCTCCAAAAAGCCGGGAAAGCATTTGGATGGGATGGAGCAAAAGCCTTTTTCCGTGAAAAGAAAGACCGTCGTTTCATCGTCTTCAACAGACCGAACGCCTGACCAGTTGAAAATTATCTGTTGATCATTTTCACGGACAGTAATCCTCTCATCATCAATATCGATGATTTCCTGCGATCTCTCGGAGGAGCCCGGCCTATTTTTCCTGTCAAAATAAGCTGCGACATGGGGCATAATAAACTTGTCATACAAGCCGCCAATCAGAACAAAAGACCCAAATAAAAGAAGAGCCATAAGAAAGAACGGAATATCACTGGTCGTCGAAAAATAAAGAATTGGGGACCAAAGACTGAATTGAACCGCCATGACGATTAACGCACGGGCAAGACCGTCAGAATTTAGACCTAAGTGGTCAGCGGCCTGAATGTGCCGTTTCATAGCATCAGCGCGCGTATAAATGTTCTCGAAGCGGTAATTCATGTAACCAGCATAACATAAAAATGTTCTCACCCGGTCAGCAGTCATAGTTAAAAAATTCTATCGCCCAATAAAAAACCCCTGCCAATTGGCAGGGGTTTTTCTCAATTCATTTTTTAAGGCGCTACTTTGAAAGCAAAACTGCCCGCATCCCGTCCAAGTCCTGACGCAAGGATAAGGCGGGGTGTCCTTCCAATGTTTCCAAGTGAGATTCTGCTACGGCGATACGCGCTCTCAGATCATCATGATCAACCGCGTCTATGTGAGTTGCCTCATCCGCAAGCAGTGTGAGGCCGGATGGCGTAACATCGGCAAAACCGCCGCTGACGAAATATTGATCTTCCGTCCCATCAACAAATATTGTTACCAAGCCAGTCCGAACAGCCGACATTAACGGGCTGTGGTTTGGAAAGATACCCAGATCACCTTCGGTTCCAGGAACATCAACTTGGTCGACATCCCCGGAGAAAATTTCGCGCTCCGGAGAGACAAGTGAGAAAGTGAGTTTTTCTGCCATGAGAGGCGCTCCTTAGTTTCAGCCCCTGATAGCAAATTTCGCAAGGGACCAAAGTAAAAAATTAATAGCGACTGCCAATAGTTCAGCGCGAGGCTGCCTTATCAGGATAGAGGAAATCTGTATAGACGCCGCTCACACCTTTCCCGACAAACTCGGATGCAATTTCGGCTGAGTTGAGTGTGTGAACAAAGACAGGTGTATCGATTTCACCTAAAAGGTCGAACGTGTCACTTTCTATCCTGGCGTGAGGCATTGTGAGCGCGAAAAGGTCTTTCTCTCTGCAGAACGCTCCCAACTCTTCTGCCGGTAATTTATTTCTATAAGTTGTCAGAATAATCTTATCGAAACCCAGCGCTTTGGTTTTCTCATAATTCTTAAGTTTGTGGATTTGCGGAATAAAACGCGATTGCACATCACCTGACAGGTCACGAATTTTTTTCAGGTTCTTGAGATTATCGGCCTTAATATCGGTTACGATATAGATGTCAGGATTATCGGACATCCAGCGAATGAGATCGATTATGTCCATTTGCGTGAGGCCCCGAGTCATTACGAGGGATTTGAATTCAGCGGCTGTCTTCGTTGGTTTTTTTCGGCGCGGCGCAGCATTTTTTCCGGCGCCGGGCGCTGAGCTGAATAAGCTCATATAACCGTCTTTCCAATCATGGAGCAGAACAATATCGCCGTTCTTTGTATTGAGAAAATCAATCTCAATATATTTGAAGCCATTTTTGACGGACAGATTCAAAGCTTCGAGAGAATTGGAATAGATTAGGTCTTCGATACCGCCGCCGGCATGTGCGATCAGCTCACTGCCGGAAAAGGCTACAAACTCCGGCTTAGCAGCGGCCACTGCCGGTTGGACGGGCTGATTGGGTTTAGAGTTAGAACTTATTAGCGTCACTGCTCCTACGACAATGGCGAGCAATCCGATGAGGACAATCATGGCTTTGCGCATCACATCCCCCTCTTTCCGATGGCTGTTTCATATAAAAATAAAGGGAGCCGAAGCTCCCTTTGAATTAGCGTCATGCAGTCAGGTTCTAGGCCGCTTCGGCAGCCATTTTTGCTGCTTTTTTAAGAACGTCTTCAATGCCGCCAACCATGTAGAAGGCCTGCTCCGGCAGATGATCATATTCGCCTTCGACCAAACCTTTGAAAGATTTGATCGTGTCCGCGAGCGGGACCTGAATACCCGGGGATCCGGTGAAGATTTCCGCAACGTCGAATGGTTGAGACAGGAACTTCTCCACTTTTCGTGCACGCGACACGGTCATTTTGTCTTCTTCGGACAGCTCGTCCATGCCGAGGATGGCGATGATGTCCTGCACCGAAATATTTTCGTCTGCGTTGGCATCCGCAGAGAGGCGGCGGTAGGCCGACTGGATGGGCTGTAAGCCAAGGATGTGGCGAGTGATCAGTACCAGGTCAAAAGTAGATACCCCCTGACTGTGGTTGATGTAAATGTCAAGATCAGCACCAATAGTATAGTCCTCCCCAACACGAATAGCGTCAAAACGGTAGTATCCGTTTTCGTCAGATTCGGCGTTGGACTCCAGATTCGTTCCGGAAAGGCGCATGGAAACGCCACCGATGGAAGTTCCTCCTTCCGAAATCACGGTACCGGCGATGTTGCCAAAGTTATCAAGGTCACAGGCATTGTCCGCCCGCTGTACCAGCGCGAATACTGAACAGTAGTCTCCGCGTCCGGCGGGGTCAAAAGCGTAAACGCGTACCGGAACGGTAGCGTCGCTGTCGCAGGTAAGAATGATACCATCACGACCAGGAACCGGGTTAAAGCCAGCCGCACCAGCCTCCAGTTCCGTGTAGATTGAGTAAGTAACTTCGCCGGAGCAGTCTTCAACGTCACTGGCAATAAAGTCAGAGGCCCAAACTGCTGCCATTCCGGAACCATCACCGTCAGGCATCAGGGTAACCGTAAGCATACCGATACAAATAGGTGTTGGTGCCAGTGCATCGGAGACACAGAACTCAACGATCTCATTGTCCACATTTCCGCAACCATCCGTGCCCTGAATACGAACCGCATGGTTACCAACGGGGACGTTGTCAAGGCTGATGGTGAAGTTTCCTTCTGCGTCCGAGCTGATCTCGTTGGCCAGTAACAAACGCGTACGGCTGAACCCGTCAGCTACCCGGTAGTCCGCATCCAGTTCGATACGTACGCCCAGTTGATCCGGTGCAGTACAGGCATCCGTCAGCTCGAAAGTCAGGCTTACGCTGCCCGTACAGTTGACACCCTGAGCGGGGAAACATTCGGTTGGGTTGTTCTCCGTAATTTGAGGCGCGATTTCGTCCTGTACTTTCACAAACTGCTGATAGAGGAAAGCACCCCGGCTGTTGTCCGTGCCGTAGGCATCGGTGTCGTCGTTATCGGCACCGTTATTGTCATCGGTTCCGTCGTTGTCGTCACCGTCGTCCAGTGCCCAGAGGAAGCCACCGTTATTTCGGTTGGCGTCTCCGTCAAGTACGGCAGAATCGTCAGTCCGGTCGGCAGCAACGTTAGGGATTACGTGCAGGTAAGTCCGCTCCCGGCGGTTGTTGTCGCCGTCGTAGTCCCGTGGGATCAGGTAGGGCTCACCCAGGGTGTTGTATTCACACCAGTTTACGAGGCTGTGGTTGATCCGTAGCTTGTAGCACTCGTCAGCATCGCTCGTGAAAGTATCAATGGTGATGTCGAGGGTGATCAGGTCACAGCCCGTTTCGATGATGATTACGTCTCCAATATTGGGCGTCTGCATGCAGTAAGCCTCGGCATCGGCGGGAAAGCTGATGGTATAATCATGGACCCCCAGAACGTTGATCTGCTGGCGGCAAAATTCCATATTAGTGAATCCCTCTCCGTCGGTTGCCGTAAAGGTTCGCATGAAAGCGCCAACACCACAATTGTTCACACTTCCGGTGATGCTCTGTGAAATCACAACTGCGCAGTTGTCCATTCCAAATGCTTCGCCGAAGGCAGCATTGATTCCGAGATAGCTAAAGCCTTTGATG
>ENA-ORXR01000293-ORXR01000293.1-marine-metagenome-genome-assembly--contig:-NODE-293-length-74384-cov-8.436500_pt1 | contig 74384 bp, 84 predicted proteins | sample MGYA00237866_ERZ511479 | MGnify/ENA metagenome assembly ERZ511479 | reverse complement strand
GCTGGAGTAAATATAGTAGAAGTTGGAAACTCTCACTTCACTACTAAAGAATTCTCAAGCTTACTAAATACAGTTGTTAGATTCTTTCGAAACAGTCTTAGGGGGTATCATCCAACACGTCCAAAAGAAAATCCAATAACAATATTTGAAGCACTTGCAATTATGCAACACTACGAAGTCATACCTACCACGATGCTTGATGTATCGAGCGACTGGAGAGTTGCTTCTTGCTTTTCGAGAAATAATGGAAAAGAATCTTATCTTTATGTGTTAGGGGTTCCAGATTTTGACGAACCAATATCTATTAAGGTAAATGAAGGTATTACAATCGTAGATCTTGCACGTGTTTGTCCACCTTCTGCTTTACGACCACACTTTCAAAGTGGTTTTCTTATAGCTCCTTTTCCAGATCCTAAACTAAACTATTCGTTACATCCTTTAACTAAATATCCTCCTCGTCAATGGGATATGACAAATAGGCTCCTTGCAAAATTTCGTCTTACAGAAAATTTTTGGCAAAGTGAGGGGGCTCCTGAAGAACCTCTTCATATATATTTCCCAGATAAAGTAGATCCTATTTTTAAGTTAGCAAATGATCTTAGAGGAATGTTAATGTTAAAACCTGCCGTTCCATTTACTGAGATTGTTAGCAAATGAGAATTATACTTACTTTACTTTGGCGTATAACAAACAGATAGAGCAGTCAGCGCAAGAACATTTTTTGATTTGATTAAGACCATCTTTATGTTAACATTGTTAGGTACTTAAAGAAAGTAGAGCGCTGCTGCTCATCTTTCAGCGTTATAAAGTTTATTGAAGACTTTTATGAATTTTACAATTTCACACTCTAGATTTACCTCCTCAGATTTTAATAATTTATCTAGATCTGTTGGCTGGACTGAAATAGAAAGTTCTCTTTATGAGAAAGGTTTAGATAATAGTCTTGCTTTTGCAAAGGCTGTATCTGTAGAATCTGAAGTTATAGCTTGTGCTAGGCTTGTTGGAGATGGTATTTCATACGTTTACATACAAGATTTAATAGTTCACAAAAATTTTCAAGGTTTGGGAATTGCAAAATTAATTGTAGAAAATCTTGAAAATCAAGCAAAAAATTTTCCAGGTTTTAGGGGTAAACTTACATTAATAGCAGAAGAGAACCTTGTTAATTTTTATAACAAATTAGGATATTTGGAAAACTTACCTATTAGTAAATTTTTATTTAAAACTTTATAACAAACAGATGGAACAGACAGCACAATAGCATTTTTTGATTTGATTAAGACCGTCTTTATGTTAAGATTCTTAGGTACTTAAAGAAAGTAGAGCGCTGCTGCTCATCTTTCAGCGTTATACAACTACTTGGAAAATTGAACTTAAATTATAAAGATACATTAAAAGCACTTGCTATCACTATATTTGGTGCTGCATTGTGGGAGATGCTTTTATCAAAATTTTTTAATAAGTTAACATTTATTTTTTTAAATTTAATTACTTTAGGTAGTGAAAAAACAAAAAACTATGTTTATCAAGAGATAGCTAAGGGGTTTAGGGAAATTGCTAGTATAACTGTCTATGATTATTTTATTGGTTTTCTTTCAGGGATTTTCATAATCTCACTAGTCCTATATTTGAAAGATTTATCAAAAAGCTCTGAAAATAAAGTAGGTTCTATAAATAAAAATTCTCTATTAGAAACTTATTTTTTAATTATTGTTTTAATTTTTGGACTTATTTTTAATATAGCTAATAATATAAAAATATCTTATGAAAATGCTGCGATTACTCATTTTTATCAGTGTTTAGATATCGTTTCTCCATTCATTTCTGAAAAAGAGAACAGATTATATTTATCAAAATTTAGAAGAGTGAAAACTAAAGATAATTATCAAGAAATTTTAAATAGTTTTGAGTTGTATTCCAAGCCAAATAATTTAGAATTACCGAAATTCAAGATATGGTAGTTGTATAACAAACGGATTGAGTCGTCTACGCGGTTAGTTCGCTGAGCTTGTTTAGCACTGTGGATTTTGGTACATTATCAAGTAATGAAGCTTAGTGGTTGCGCAGCGACTCATCCTAGGCGTTATATTCCGAATTAAAAAAAAATAATTAATCTAGTTTGAATAGCGACTACTTCAAAAGTAATCTCAAAAAAAATTTTAAAGTCAAAAGAAGTTAATTGAAAATAATTCTAAAACTAAATACACCCAAATTAAAACTATGGAAGCTATAGAAATCCGACAATACTCTGAAAATGACTACGAACAAGTTTTGTTAATTTTTCAAATTATTCTTGAAAAAATGGAAGAACCTATTTTAAATGTTTCATTTGAAGAACAGATTAAAAATATTAGAAAAGATTACATGGATAATGGGGGCCAATTTCTAGTTGCTTTAAATGGAGAATCTATAATAGCTGCTGGAGGATTTTATAAAATAAAGGATTCTATTATAGAAATTAAAGGAATGCGAGTTTCCCCAGAATCACAAGGTCAAGGTTTGGGTGGAAAGATACTCAATAGACTTGAAAGCAAGGCTATCTCAATGGGCTATACTAAAGCTGTACTCGATACCATAGCCGAACTTCCAGCAAATAAATTTTATTTAAATCATGGATATTTAGAAACACATAGAGATAATGTAGCTAATATGGAATTTGTATTCTATGAAAAAGAACTTGTTTCAATGGGTGCATAACAAACAGATAGAGCCACCGTTCTAACTAAAATGATAGGATTAATAGCTCCATCACAGTTTTTAAAACTGGTAGACTGTCATTCTAACTCTATTGGCTTGATTCTTGCTAATTAAAAATAATTAACAATAACTAGTTAAGGGTAATTATACTAGTAGATTTAGCCTCCTTAATTTTTTTGATTTGATTAACTTCTGTTCAACGATAATTAAACTTACATTGCATCATTATAGCAATATTGTTAGTCTTCTATTATGAAATTTTACATTGCATCATTTCTTGGAGAGAGTGATTGGACCAAGAAGATATAAAAAGATCTTCGCTCTTTTGGGCATAAAATTACTATCGATTGGACTTCTTTTCCTACTACTCCAGATCAACGAAATGAGAATCCTGAGACAGTAGCGAATGAAGCTATTCGTGACATACAGGGTGTTTTGGATGCTGATGTTTTTGTTTTATTAGCTGGCCTTCCTTATGGTAGAACTAAATATGCTGAGCTTGGTGCGGCAATCTCGTCATCACTATTAAAGGGGAAACCTAAAATATATATTATCGGAGATGATCCGGATCACTCAATAGTTTTTTTCACCCATCTGTAAAAAGGGTAAGATCTCTAGAAAAATTACTAGAAGATCTAGGAGAATAGAAGCTAACAGCATAACACACTGAACTAGCTCTAAAATTAAAAATAGATTTTGGAACGAGGCTCAATTTAATTAAAATCTGGAAAAGATATTATCTTTGATTAGGCTTTATGAAGCTTAGAGAAAAGATAATACTGTCATTAAAAGCCAGAAAAATGATATTTCTCTGTTATATAATACATCAAAACTGATCCCTTAGAGGCTGAAAGAAAAACTACTTTTCTATTTTTGGAAGCCTACATAAGCTTTTTAAAAGTTCTTCATCTAAAAGATATAACCTATTTGATTCTGATAATATTATTCCAAATAATTTTTTATATACAGAATCAATATCTTTATTTACAACAAAAAAATCAATTACAGCTTTATTTTCAAAAAGCTGAGAGTATTCCCATTTTGCTGTTTCTATTCTAACTTTTCTTTCTTGATCAGACATTTGACCCCTGTTTTTTAAGCGGTCAAACATAATCCTTGGAGATGGAGGTATTAAAAAAATAATCTTAACGTGATGTGGATATATTTTTTTTAAATTTAGCGCACCATTTATATCAATATCAAATATTAAATCTTGCCCCTTTATAATACATTGATCAACTGTATCTTTAAGAGTCCCATAGTAATTACCATGGACTTTTTCAAATTCAATAAACTTACCTTCTGAAATCATTTTTTCAAAATCTTTATTAGAGTAAAAGTAATAAGAATCTCCATTAACCTCACCAGTTCTAGGCTCTCTTGAAGTGGCTGAAATAGAAAAATTAATTTTTAAATCTGGATCATCTGACAACTTTCTTGCATAAGTAGTCTTACCCGCACCAGTTGGTCCAATTAAGCATATTAATAAAGCATCTCTTTTCATTCTACGTTTGATAATTGTTCTCTTAATTGGTTAGCAACCAATTTAAGGTTTAATGCATTTTGTTTTATTTTTATACTATCAGTCTTTGATAAGATAGTATTAACTTCACGATATATTTCCTGAAGTATAAAATCAAGTTTAATAGAGCCTACAGATGCCAATAAAGACTCATTAAAATCTTTTAAATGAAAATTTAATCTATCCAACTCTTCTATAATATCCTGTTTTATTACTAAATTATTTAAGTATTCATCAAAATTTTCTATATTAAGATTGTTTCGTATTAATTTTTTATTTAGTTTATTTGTTATTTTAGGAGTATTTAAATTATTATCTTTAAGTAAAAGTTTAAGTATTTTTTGCATTTTATTAAAATTATTTAATACTGTTTTATATATCTTTTTCCCCTCTTTACATCTTTGACAACTTACCTCATTAATAACTTTTTTAAAAACAGCTTCTAATTGTTTTTTAGAAAACTTTAAAGGGTCATCATTTAAAACTTTTTCATCAATAACTTTCAAAAACAAGCTATAATCCTTTTCATCAATTGTATTTGATATAGATTTTATTTTATTAAAACGATCCAGAACTAAACTTTCAAGATCTTTTGATATTTCTAAATTAAAAAATATAGCGCCTCTATTAATTTCTTTTTTAAGTAAATCATATATCTGTTTTTCTATTTTAAAATTTATTTGATTTAATTTAATTTTCAAATCAAAGCTTTTAGAATTTAAAGTTTTCACATTAAAAAATAAAGTATAATTGTTAATTTTATAACTAACATTAACAAAACTAGTCATGCTTTTCATATCAACTAACCTACTTTAGCTTCTATCATTTGGATAAATTCTTTTTTATTAATTGGAGAAGTACCAATATGGCTAACAACTATTGAAGCAGCAACAGAGGATAATATTGCTGAAGTCTCCTCACCTAAGCCTAATGATTTAGCAGCTGTATATACTGATACTAAGGTGTCTCCAGCCCCGGAAACGTCAGCAACCTCAGTGGCTTGAGTATTATAATAATATCCTTCAGGGTGATTCTTAGAAAGCATTAATAAGCCTTTTGAAGATAAAGATAATAAAACCTCATCTAAATTAAATTCTTTTTGTAACTCCTTTGCTACCTGAAGAGCTGATTCATTATCTGTAATTTTTTTTCCAGATAAAATTTCAGCTTCTAATTTATTAGGCTTCATTGAACTAAAATTTCTATATAAACTTTTATTCTTAGGTTTTGGATCAAGCATTGTAAAAATATTATCATTAGTTAATTCTTGAATTTTTTTTGATAATTTATCAGTCAATACCCCTTTAGCATAATCTGAGATAATAATAGCATCTAATTTTTCAATATGATTAATTTTATCCAAAAGCTGCTCTTCAAACTCAGAGCTAACTTGATTAACCACTTCCTTATCAATCCTTATCATTTGTTGACCTCTAGAGCTTACTCTTGTTTTAATAGTTGTAAGTCTTCCAGGCACTTTAATAATCGAACTTGTATCTATTTTAAAATCTGAACAAATACTAAAAATCCTTTCGGCTTCAATCTCATAACCTGTATAACCTGCAAGATAGGTCTTAACACCTAAATTAGCTAAATTACAGGCAACATTTCCAGCACCACCAAGTCTAAAAATTTGTTCATTCAAGTTCACAATAGGAACAGGGGCTTCTTCAGAAACTCTTGAAACAGAACCATTGATATATTTATCAAGCATTATGTCCCCAATAACTAAAATACTTTGCTCTTGAAACTGATCTATGTATTTAATTAATTGTTTTTGATTCATTATTTAATACCTTCTTAAAGATATTCCATACCATATCTTCATTTATTAAGTCCATACAAGCATTTGTTTTAAGAGGACATTTACGTTTATAACAAGGAGCGCAACTTAAATTAGTATTTAAACTCAAATTGATATAATTTATAGGAGCAGTTCTTATTTTAGATGTAGGCCCGAAAAGAGAAATATATGGAGTTAAAACCGCTGAACAGATATGAGCCGGCCCAGAGTCAGGACCAAAAGCTAATTTTGCAAATTTTAACGTACTAGTAAGCTTTGATAAGTCTGTTTTATTTATTAAAGATTTGATTCTTTTATCTTTAAATTTTTCTAAAATCAAATCACCAAGTTCTAAATCTTGGAATGTTCCAAGTAAATGTATCTCCAAATCTGACTTATTCAAGATCCTTTCTATAATTGAAAAGTAAGTCTTATTTTTAATATTTTTTGACTCCCAGGAAGATGATAAAATAATAGCTAGATATTCTTGATTTATATTTAATGGTTCTACTTTATCTAAAGAAGAACATTTATTTAAGTCATTTATTTTATCAATATTTAAATAATTTAAAAATTCTTTATAATGATCCAATTTATTTGTAGACAACTCTTCTTTATAACAAATAAAATTATTATTAAATAAAAAATTAAATTCTTTAGAGTTATTCTTAGCAAAGCCTACCCGTTTTTTAGCAAAACTAAATAAACTAAAAATTCCACTTTTTAGATTTCTTTGTAGATCAAAACAAATATCAAATTTTTCACTCTTAAGCTCTTTTAACACAGTAATAAAACCTGAAGCACCATTTTTTCTATGAAATACAATCCTTTTATCAATAAAGCTTGATAGATTTAAAATATCTTTCCACTTATCTTCAATTAACCAAGTAATCTCTATTTCATTACTTGAATTCTTTATAATCTTAGCTAACTCTAAACCACGAACCACATCTCCAAGAGCACCAGTTAAAACTATAAGTAGTTTAGTCATAAAAGCTCCGCAGACCAGAAGATAAATGTTCAGATAATATTTCAGGTAACTTGTATTTAATTACAGCCCTTCTCCATCTACATATATACAAATCCCTAAGATCGTTCTTTTTCCCCTTATAGATTCTAGCTTTATCAAAATCAACAAAAAAAACTTCATTTTTAGAATTATAAATAATATTTCCAGGGTGAAGATCAATATGATAAACTTTTTGATTTATTAATATTTTTATCTGCCTACTAGCCTCTTTAAGTAAAACTTTTACTCTTTCAGGATCACTGACAGCAGCTTGAGCCAAATTTCCGATATGATCAATCTCCTTAGTGATCATATAACCTTTATAGATAAACATACCTTTTGTTAAACAGGCTAATGGAGTTGGCACATTCACATCGTAATTTCTTGCAATATTTAGAAGCTTCATCTCTGTTACAGGTCTTTTTTTTATCCCTAAATAATACTTAGATATAAATTTACCAAGAATTCCACCACGTTTAAAATGTTTTATAACTACGGATCCAATTTCAGGAATATTATCAGTACAATACCCCCTTCCCCCTAAAACTTGATTCTTTTTTAATGTAGGCTTTGATAAAGAGTTCAAAAAGAAACTAAAAAAGCGTTCAGACTCTTTTTCATAATAGTGGAAAGTATAACCCTTTAACTTTTTTCGTAATATTTTCATTAATTTTTAAATAACATTTTTATTATTTCTTAAATAACATTTTTAGAATATAAATTCCATAGATAAGCTATTAATTATATTACTATTATTTCTTTTCTTAAAAGATAAATTAAAATATTAGAAATAAATAAAATAAAGCATATAAAAAACCAAACACTTGATCCTGCACTCTTAGAAGGCCTATTAGGTTTTTTTTCTATATTAATACTTCCTGAGTTAGCTCTTAAGCTTTCGATTTCAGTAGTATCAATTGAAGTACTGATAATTTGACCTTTTGCTCGATCGTTATTTAAAGGGTTGGACTCCCTTTCAAGCTCCTCAAGTCTTTCTTTTCTATTTTTTAAAGATTCTTTATTATCGATATCTACATCCCAAGGGGTTAAGTTAGAAACATTTTTTTTTGCTTGATAAACTTTATATTGATCATAGAAGTTTTTTTCTACTTTTCTATAGTCATTGTAATAAAATTCATAATTTAGAATTTTAACCACATCACCATCTTTTATTTTTTCTCGACTATCAACTAATTCATTATTAATATAAATTTCAGGTCCTTGCATTAGGCTATAAACGATTACCCCATCATCCCCCCTGTCTTCTATAACTAAAACAGGCTTAATAAACTCCTGCCCTATAGATAGGTTTTCGAGCTCACCACCTACTATTAATACTTTATTAAACTCCTGAACTTGGTACTCATCAATTATCTCTCCATCCTTAACTATAAGTAATGAATTCATTCTTAATTCTTCTGGAATCTCTTTTGGATTTTCAGGGATATTATCAACTTTTGGCTTAAACCTAATTGGAGTTACAGCAATCTCAAGATAATCTCCTGGATTAATAAAGTGAAACCTAAAAGAAGAAAGTCTATTACCTGAATAGTCCCAAGAACCATTTGTACTAGAAAGATCACGATAAACCCAACGGTTACTTATAGGAATAAACTCTCCGTGATTTGAAGAAACATAAGATTGAGAAATTACTATTTTTTGATTATCATCAGCAATTCTTCCTATTTTTCTATACTCAGTAATAAGATCAGTTAAATACTCACCTGAACCATCTTCATTAATTTTTTCTATAATTAAGTCTCTTATCATTAGCAAATTCTTTTGTTTTATTAGTTAAATTATCGGCATTATTAATTAATAAATTAATAATCATTGTGATTATATTTTTAGGAAGCCCTTTGTGTAAAGATAACTTTAATAATTTGTTTACAATAGAGTCTGATTTTACAATTGTGATATTATTGTAAGTTGCTAGTTTTACTAGATTAAATGCATCTTCACCATCAACAACAAATTCAATTTTAGCTTGTTTTTCTATATTTATCCCAATTACTTTTAAATCTTTAAATTGATCCATATTAATTAATTCTTTTAAAAAAATTAATTGTTACTGTTTTTTTTGTAAATTGGCAAAAATATATTAAATACTGACCCTACATTCTTTATACTTTGAACAGAAATAAAACCCTTATGCTCAAGCGCAATCGCGTAAGCTTCAGATAAACCTAAACCAGATCCTTGAAGCCCTAATCCTGAAATTTTATCTGTATTTTTAGTCGTAAAAAAAGGCTCAAAACATCTCTTTGCTGTTACTTCATCCATACCCTCACCATTATCTTCTATTATTATTTTTACATATTCTCCTGGAACGTTTTCATAAGAAAGTTCATTTGAAGATAGATAAACAAGTTTAGATGTTATCTTTATAAAATAATCTTTTTCATTATCCTTACAAGACTCATTTGAATTTAATAAAATGTTTTTAATTAAATTTTGTATTTTATAATAATCTCCTTTTAAAAATAAATTTTTGTTTTTATTAACAAGCAAATTAAAAAATATATTTTTATTTGTTATTAAAGACCTTAAGTAGTCCTGAGAATCATTTAAAAGAGACTGTATATTTATGACTTCATAATTAATATTTATAGGTAGCGAATAACTACTCAACTGTTTAATTATTTTTGCTCCATTGTTAGATGTTTTTAAAATCTGATCAGCTATATTTGCTAATTTAGGATCTATTGAGGATAAGTATGTTTTTAAAAGTGAAGCTTGTGACATTATAGCCTGTAGAACATTATTAAAATTATGAGACATACCTGAAGAAAATAATTGAGCCATTTGCATTTTATCAGATTCATTCAATTTATCTTCGTATTTTTTAGATACTATAATTGAAGCCAATTCAGAACAAAAAGAAGTTAAAAAGTTAATTTTTTGTTTTAAGAAATATGAAGAGGATAGCTTAGGTTCTAAAATCATAATCCCAATAATTTGATCATAGTTAATAATTGGTAAAATTATAAATACTTCTAGATTTAACTTCATTATGATTTTATCCAATCCTGAACAAATCATTTTAGTACCTTTATTCACAATAACAGGTTTTTTTTCACTAATAACTTCATCAAGAAAATCATGTCTTAACTCAAGTTCAATTTGCGTCTTATTAACATTTCCCCTCATTGCAGGACCTTTTCCAAAGATACCTTTAATATGAGTACCTTGTTCATTTAAAGTCCCCATCCAAAATCTTTTTAATGATAAATGTTTTGTTAAAATAGTAAAAGAACTCTCAGCAATTTCTTCCATTGAAGCAAATCTGAAAATTTTAGAATTTAATTGATATAAAACTTCTTTTTCATGTTTTTTATCTTTTTCTTTCTGCCACAACCTTGATTGTTTTAAATATAATGAGATTTGATTACTAGCCGCCTGAACAGTCTGTATATCATCAGAATTATAATTATTTATAGTCCTAGAAAATAAAACTATCAAGCCTAAGTATTCATCAGTACCAGATTTTGATTCAGAAATAACTGGATTTAACAATAAAGACTTAAAGAACTTAGCTTTTGATAGCTCCCTAACGGGGCCTTCTGCTTTTGAAATATCTGAAAATACTTTTGAACTATGACTTTTAAAATAACTTTTAAACAAATCCTGACCTACAATTAGTTGCCTAAGACTAGATAGGTCATCTAAACCTATGCCAAAAGAAGATAAAATTTCTGGGTTATTTATATTATTAGGATAATGAATAAACAATCCACAACAAGAATTCGTAGCTTTTGATAAATAACTAATACTAGCAAGTGATGCCTTGGAAGGTTCTCTAATAAAACTTAGCGAATTTGATAAGTTTAACAAAGCATCTAGTCTTTTTGACTGTTTTTTCAACTTAAGTGAGGTGAGAACTCTATCTGTAATGTCAACCCCTACTCCCTGCCACCCTTGAAAGTTGTTCATTTTATCAAATAATGGAATTGCATGTATTTGAAGGTACTTCTTTTGATTAGTTTTAGAATTAATAATTTCTACTTCAGTACTAAACCTCTTTAAGATTCTACTATTTTGAATAATTAACTTTTTAAGCTTTCTAAATTCTTTTTTAATAAAAATGTTTTTCCAAATATTTGAATCAAGATAAAGATCTCTTTCATTTAATCCTAAGATGGTTTTGGAGTCTCCATAGATATCAACTATTCGTAATTTAATATCCGTTCTTATAACAATTAAATTACCAAATTTATTTAAATCTAAATTATTAATATTTATCGAAGAAATTTTATTATCAATTTCATTTTTAGCATTTGAAGACAATAAACGTGAAACATAGTTCAAGAAAACAACTATTTCTCTATCATTTTTTTTCCTATACCCTAATTGTATAACACCAGCTATTCCTGATTCATCAAAAAAAGGAAATAAATAATAGGACTTTAAACCTGCGTAATAAAGCGCTGCTAGAAACTGATAGTCATGTTGAGCTTCTAAGTCTCTAGAAACTGTTGGCCAACTTAAAGCATAGGATTCAAATTTAAGGGAATAATCTTTAATAGCTAATCTATTAAATAGATTATAATATTTTAACTGCTTTGTATCATTATTAATTCTAAACTCTTCTCCTGTTTTAGAATTAATTGAAATTATATCAGCATTTGTATGACTAGCAATTAATAAAAGAACCTCTTTATAGATAACACTAGGATTTGAATTATTTTCAATTAATCCTCTTATTAAAGGTAGTCTTTTTTTATTTTCTTTAGTTGCCATTTGTTAACATTACTTACTAGAATATTATTAGTTTTTATTAGCTCAGAAATCTCAAACTGATATTCTTTAAACTTAGCCTTAACTTCTGGCTTCATTTGAAGATCTTTAGTTTCTGTTTTTAATTCAAAAATTGTCATTAATGATTTTTGTTTATATTTATTTTTTTTATATATAAAATATACCAATAAAATCAGAATAGTATTTATTATTAAAAAAAACATAAAACATAAAACCAGAATATTAATTTTTGAATAATTTAAAAATAAAAACTTTAACCAAATTAAAAGAAAGAAAGTCAAAATTATTAATAAATAAAAATATAAAGCTACATTTATTACTAAAGTATTAAATTTTATATTTGCAAGTATATTATTAAAAAATTTTAGCTTAATTTTTTTTATTTGTTGATGTCTTTTTAAGAATACATTTAGTATTATAAAAATTAAAATATAACTTAAACCTACAAACAAAAATAAAATTATTATTTTGCTAATTACCCAATAACTATCTACATATACATAATATTGTAACAGCATTTTATTTTTTACCCAAATCAGGTAAGATATTGTAAATATTACAATAAAGCTTAATATATGGTTTAAAATTGCTGATAATAAATCAATTTTTAGACAAATGCCATTTTGAGATAGATTCTCTAACTTCTTTTTAGTAGGTTTTTCAGTTTTATTTTCAGACATACTTTTGAATTAAATAAAGATATAAAAAATATAAAACTATACTTTTTATTAAAACAAACTCAGAGAAAAATGATATTTTTTTTACTAAATAACTTAATATCAACTGAATAAATAAAATTGAGAATAGAATATTTAGAATCTTAAAAATCAAACTTAAATTAAATTTTAAATCAGCTAAGCTTAAATTAGAGATCTCAAAGATCAAGCCACTCTCGATAAAAAATATAAAATTTAATAAATATATAATTTTCAAATACCCGTCTCTTTTAATAGTTTGAAACCCTTGGTAATTAAAATCAAAATTAAAGCCAATAACTGAAATCATTATTTGAACTATAATTTTAGGAATAATTAAAATTATAAATAAATATATTAATTGATTAAAACTATATAGCAGCTCTCTTTGAAAATAAAAATACAAAACTAGCAATAAAAGACCTTGAGTTTTAATCGGATATTTTGGTAGCAAAACAATTGAAATAAAGCTTGAACTAACAATTGCTAAAAAAAGTATTAGTTTATAATTATCCATAAAAGCTTTTTAGAAATAAATCATTAAAGATATAAAGAATTTTTTTTGATAAAAAACTAAAATAAATTATAAAAATAAAAACTTTAATTATTAATGAAAAGCTTTGTTCTTGTATATTAAACATTGAAAGAATAAAATTTGCCAAAGTCCCGCAAACTGAAGCAATAAAAATTGGAATAAATATTAAAAGAATTGAAAACTTTGTATATAACTCTAGATTATCAATATACATATGAATTAATAATATTTAATGAAAAGACACTCCAAAGCTCTGTTGATAAAAATAATATTAATTTTAATGGCAAGGCTATTAAAACAGGTGAAACCATATACATACCTAATGAAGTAAGCATAATTGCAACTCCTAAATCTACAATTAAAAATAACAACATAAACTTGATTGCTATCTTAAATGCTTCTATCATTTCTGTTAAAGAGAAATTAATTAAATTAATTGCTAAATTTTCATAATCTTTTTCTTTTTTCGGAAAATACGAGATACTATTATATTTTAAAAAATCTACCCAAGGACTAATAACCTTAAATATTTTCTCTGTTTTTTTTGCCTTTATCAACTCTTTAAAATCTAATTTTTCCTCTTTATAATTATTTAGTACTTTTGTCGATACAGGGTTCATTATATGAATAGTTAAAATAATGGAAAAAAAAGCAATTATTAAATTGCTAGGCAGCCCATTTGAACCAATTGAACTTTTAAGAAGACTTAAAATAATTGATATCTTTAAATAAGAACTTCCAATACTTAAAATCATAGGAATAATAGATATAGCAATAGAGAGAAAAAGAATCTCGAAGGGATCTGATATCTTACCTTCAAACATTTTGATATTTTTTTTGATAATGATATTTGTAAGAAAGAAAACTTGAATTGGGGTTAATCTTTATAATAGAATTATTTGTTATGATATAAGAAATATTCTTATTTTCTATTAAACTAAAGTTATTTTTTAAATTAATTTCCTGAAATTTAACTTCGATAGTAGAATTTTTTCCATTTAAATTATTAATTTGTATGTCCTTAACAGGTTTCTTATATGCAGCTATTTTATAAACATCAATTAAGGAATTATAATTATTTATTTCTGTTAAGTTTTTAAAAATCTTATTATTTCTTTTAAACTCTACAAAAAATAACTGATTTAACAGAAAATTAAAATTAGCTAGCATGGTAGAATCTTTTTAAGTTTTGAATTACCTCTGATGCCATTTTACTTACTAACTCTATTTCAAGATTAACTTTTTGAACTTTTACTTGAAGTTTCATTATATCTCTAATATTACTGTCTTTAATTTGAGAAATATCTTGATTAAGAACTTCAAAGTTACTTGATTCAATATTATTCTTTTTTTTTGTTTTAAGCTCTAAGTATCTAATATCAAAGGATTTAACCTTATTTAATGAATATGTTTGATCTATTTTTATACTTTCTAACATATCTATATACTCAATAAATATTAAAAAAAGTTTACTAGTATTCAATTTATAATTATATTCCTTGATATGACAGAGATAAAATACATAGAAAATAAGTATGAATTTATTACACCTACTATACTAACAGGCTTATTAAGGCTTTGCTCTAAAGATCAAAAATTACTTTAGATAAAAATGATTCTTCATTTTTAGAAATCAATCTTTGTAGATTAGCAGACAAGCAGCTCTTAGATAAAGAAGAATCAATTGAAAAACTTGTTAACCTAGATAAGGAAATTTGTAATTTTCTTCAATCTGGATTTTATAAACAAGAAGACATTTTAGCTAATGCTTTAACAGATTTTAAGAATACAAAACTACAGAACTTATCCGAATATACAATTTCATATGATAATAATACTTTCAACTTCACACCAAACACTGATAGTGAATCGAGCTTTCAAATTACAGAAACAGAATTTCAAGATACTGAGCACTTTAGAACAAACCAAACATTGGTTAAAACTAAAGAAGAATTAAGCTCTACGCTCCCAATTTGTTTTTCAATTATTATCCTAGATGCTCTAAACATAAAACATCTTTCAAAAATTAAAAAAAGAAAGAAAGAAGAAAAGAAAATAAAGAAAAAATAGTATTGAATAATCTGAGTTAATCCTACTATTATCTTTATATGAGATCTGAATATATTAAAAGAATTAACAAAGTTATTAAAAGATTAAAAAAATATCCAAAATCCACTCTTTTAGTCTCCTCTAGCACTGTTAAAAATCAAACTATGGATCAAAATTATAAGTTTTCTCAAAATAGAAACTTTTACTATTTAACAGGAAGCAATGAGGATAACTTATATTTAGTTATAAACTCTGAATCTGACGTTATACTACTTGCCCCTAAAGTTTCTGAAAAAGAAAAGCTTTGGGAAGGTAAAAATTCAAATTTTAAAACACTTTCAAAAAAAATAAATGCTAAATTAATTATTTATACTGATATACAAAAAGAAATAGACAAATTACTTTTTAATAAAGAAAATTTATTTTCTCAATTTAGCGATAATTTCATTTCATCACAGGTTACTAAAAAGTATATTCAGCTCCATAGAGATCGAAATTATAAATTTCCAAATAATTTTTTAGATTCAAATCAAATATTTGAAAAGCTTAGAGAAATTAAAAATAAAACTGAAGTTGATGAAATTAAAAAATCAATAAAAGTAACAAGCTTTGCTTTAGAAAAGATTAGACAAAATTTTCCTAACTATAACAACGAAAAAGAAATTGAGATTGAAATTGCTAAGACTTATCTTAATAACTCTAGTGAAATTGCATTTAACACAATAGTTGCAACTTCTAAAAATGCTAATATTCTTCACTACACTAAAAATAATTCTAAGATCTCTAAAAAGTTACCAACTTTAATTGATACTGGTTGCTCAACTAACTATTATTGCTCGGATATTAGTAGAGTATATCTTCCCAAAAATATTGAGAGTAGCTCAATAGATTTATATGAAATAACACTTTCTGCCCAAAAAGAAGCAATTAAGTCAATTAAACCTGGGGTTTCAATTTTAAAACCATACCAAGTTTCATTAGAAATAATCATTCAAGGGTTAAAAGATTTAAAACTTTTAAAAGGTAGTATTGATAAAATAATTGAAAAAAAAGAGTACCTCCCCTATTTCCCTCATAGTATTGGACACAGTTTGGGTTTGGATGTTCACGACCTTTTCAATTTTCAAGAAAACGATAAAATTAAAAAATTTAAGAAAGGTAATGTTTTTACAATTGAGCCTGGAATATATATACCAAATGGAACAAAAAAAATTAAACCTCAAGGATTTAGAATTGAAGATAATATCTTAGTAACGAGTTCTGGAAATATTAACTTATCTAAAAATATTAAAAAAGAATTAAAGGACATTACCAATGAATAAATATTTTAACCCATTTGAATTTAACCCTGAAACAATTAATAATACAAATCAACAAAATTTAATTAAATCTAAAATTAAAAATTCATATATAATTGACCTAAAAGCTAATAAAGATTTTTTAATAGAAAACGTAAATCAAAGTGTTAATATTGAATGGAAACAAATCTATGAAGATGAAGCTGGATTTTTAAGTACCTTATCTCAAATCTTACCTGATAAATCTGCAGATATTATTACGTATTGCTATTCTGGCAGATGCTCTGAATATACAAAAAATGGTTTAAATAAATTAGGTTATAAAAACGTATATAATGGAATTAACTCTAGATTTATAAAAAATATCTAATTGTCTCAGATAAATTTATTTTATAATATTTATTAAACGTTAAAAGAAAAAAATGCTAAAACTACTCAAAATCTTTATTTTAATCACATTTATTATTAGTTGCAAAAGTGAAGATCAAAAAACAAACAGAATACAAGAATCAAAGACAGACAAGATACAGGAATTAAAAACTCTTTCAAGCGAACTTATAAACCTATTTCCAAAAGAAACAACTTCTATTTCTTCTTTTAATAAAAGCAATAAAGAATTATCTAAAATACTAAATAAAGAAATTATACTTTCAATAAATGAAAAATTTAACAGAAAAAAAAATCTAGAACTATTTGATTTAATATTAAACATATCAAAAAAAGTAACTAAAGATAATTTTTTTAACCCTAGTTCTTCGTATATATTTAATACAGAAAACAATCTAGCTTTTATTTTTAAAACCAAGGAAACTTTAAAGAAAAAAGAAATATCAAATTATATTTACAAACTCTTATCTGACTCAAAGATTTCTCATACAGTTTCTAAAGATAAAGAACAAGTTTTAATTAATATCAATGAAAAAGATTTTATACTAAAATCTTTTGACAACTACATCAAAATAACAAATGAAGATGAAAATATTTTAAAATACCCTGAAGGATTAGATTTAAAAAATACCTACTATAAGGATTTAAATAAATTCAAACTAAAAAGAGACACTATAATCACCACCTGGGCTCATATGAATTCTACACTAATAAAACATAAATCTATATCCTTAATTAGTGAGCTTTATTCCATTAACCCTATTAAATATAAATTATACCCTTTAACTGAGTATCTTAATGATTTTGATTTTTCAAAATATATTTTTAAAAATAAGACTAAAATAAGCAATAATAGTATCTTAAATATAAATACTAATTTACAACTTTTATCATTTTTAGAAAAACATAAAGAATTAAAAGAAAAAATTGAATTTGATGAAGAAGAAAACGAATTTATGAAAAATGCAAAAGACTTTTCATTTTCTATAAATAAATCAGATTCTTTTTTTCCAAAATTTGAACTCATTACAAACCTTAAAAGTAATTATAATTCAAATAATTTTATTCTAAACCTGTTCGAGGAAATGGGATTAAGTAAAGATATGTGGAAAAATGAAAAAATGGATAAATCTGAAATAAAGTCCTTAACAACCCCTTTTGGTATCAACTTATTTTTTTCACAAATCAAAGACAAACTATATATAAGTAATTCGAAAGAAATCTTTAACAAAAAATCTAATGATACTGACAAGAAAAAATTCTCTAAAGGGTTTTCAAAGAGATTAGAGTCAAAATCTTTACTTAGTGCATATTTTAACTTGGATAATATTTTTATAGTATTAAATCAGCTTAGATTCTTTGGAGATGTTAATTTTATTTACTCATTAGGGCAGATCTACCCTAATCTGCTACTTAACATAAGTTCAGATGAGTCAAATAACAATCTTCCTTACATAGAAATTGTAAGTGAATAATGAAACTTTTTATTAAATAAACCATCTTAAAATTATAAACAATAAGGTTTTATACGATGGATACTTTAGAAAAATTAATCAAAATTTCAAATAAACTAGACTTACTAGATAACAATGCTGTTTGGATAGTGAATGAAACAGAACAAACTGACCTTAGTATTAGCTCTACAGCTGCCTTAATTTCAAATATTGCAGATGATTTAAGAGAACATATTTCATCTTTAGTTTATGAATTAGAATCAAAGTCAGATTTTGTCTCTAAAAGTGAAAATCAAAACGATTTTCATTAATAATCTATTTCCAAAATAAAAGCTTTCTAAGCTTTGTTTTTTTAGGTGTTTCAAAAGAATCAAGTTTGATATTATTATCGATTTTAAAAATTTTAGTTTTTTTACTTGATTCTTTTATTTCTGCTTTATTAATCTTTGGTTCAGTATCCTTATTTGCAATAATTAGAAGTAATTCTTTTCTTAGATCAAATACATTATGATACCGATCTTCTTCTAAAACGGCAGTAGCTTTGAAAATAAACTTTTTATACTTTGGGTCTAAAAGCTCTAACTCATCTTCAGTAAGGCTAAAATTATTTTTTATAACTTGATCAATCACCTCATTAGGAGATAAGTCTGCCATTCTTCGTGATTTTGTTAACAACTCAAAAGCAACTATACCTAGTGAATATATATCACTTTGGGCAGTGTATTTACATTCTTTAATATATTCGGGAGCCATATACTGAGCTGTACCTAAGAGAATCCCTGTTCTAGTTAGATTATCTGTGAACAAACCTTTAACTAAACCTAAATCACCTACTTTGACTACCCCATTTTTTTGTAAAATAATATTTTCTAATTTTAAATCTCTATGAAAAATATTATTCAAATGAAGCTCTTTAATACCATCAAAAATTTGTAATAATATATTTTCTACTAGCCTATTTGTTAACTTTGGATTATCTACTAAATCAAATAATTCAGTTCCATCAATATATTCTAAAGTAAATGCAATTAAGTTATCTTCTTTAAAGATTTCATAAGATTTAATTACATTTTGATGTTCTATTTTATTTTGAAGATCAAATTCTAATTCAAACCTTTCATAAGTGTGATTATCTATTGGGAGTTCTGATGTTAAAATCTTTAATGCATATTGTTCTTTTGAATTAAGATCTTCAACTAATAATACTTTTCCAACACATCCTGAGCCTAAGGTTTTTATCACCTTAAATCTATTAAATATAATATTTGATTTTATGCTAGAAGAAGATATTGTCATTTTAATCTTATTTTAAACTCATTAGTAGTTTCAAAGTTATAAAGATACTTACCGCTTTCATCGACTATTAGTAATCCAACAATTTTTAACACGTTAAATGGGTCATAATTTAAATAATTACAAATAGATTGAAATGAAAATAATTCTTTATCATCAGGATTTAGAAAAAACTCTTTTGCTCTTTTCCCTATCTCACCTTGGTACTTTAAGTCATTCATTGCAGAAACTAAAATAGCTCTTAAAAGATTTTTTTCTGATTCAGATTGATCAAATGGATCAAATCCAATAAATCCCTCTAATATAACTGTTTTTCTACTTCTATCATCCATTATTTATAACCATAAAAAGGTGTTATAAATATGGTCGGTTGATTTAATAAAAAAGTTTAATAATTATTAAATTATTCCCATTCTATAGTTGCAGGAGGTTTTGAAGATATATCAAGCGTTACTCTATTAATGCCTTTTACTTCATTTATTATTCTACTAGAGATCACCTCTAAAAGCTCTTTAGGAAGATATGCCCAGGTTGCAGTCATTCCATCTACTGATTCTACTGCTCTAATTGCTATAGCTTTTTCATAAGTCCTTTGATCGCCCATAACTCCTACTGTTTTGATAGGTAATAGTACGCAAAAACTTTGCCATAACTTATCATAAAAACCATGTTTTTTTATTTCTTCTTGTAAAATAGAATCAGCTTCTTGAAGTAAATATGTGCCTTCCTTAGTTACTTCACCTAAAATCCTAACAGCTAAACCAGGGCCAGGAAATGGCTGTCTTTTAATGATCTGATCATCAATCTCAAGCAATTGCCCTATTTTTCTAACTTCATCCTTAAATAGCTCTCTAAAAGGCTCTATTAGCTTAAATTTCATATCATCAGGCAATCCACCAACATTATGATGACTTTTTATCATATTTGATGGACCTTTTGCAGAGACTGATTCGATAACATCTGGATATAAAGTCCCCTGAACTAAATGCGTGACATCACTTTGATCTTTTACGCAATCTTCAAATAACCTTATAAACTCTGTTCCTATAATTTTTCTTTTTTGTTCTGGATCCGTCACCCCCTTTAGCTTACCTAAAAACAACTCTTTAGCATCAACTACTTCAAGATCAAGCCCTAAACCTTTTTCACCAACTAGACTTACAACTCTTTTAACTTCATTTTTTCTAAGAAGTCCATTATCAACAAAAAAGCATTTTAAATTCCCATTTAAAGCTTTATTTACTAAAACTGCAGCAACTGCTGAATCAACTCCACCAGACAAAGCGCAGATTGCTTTACCTGTTCCTACTTGCTGTTTAATTTTTTCAATTTGAGAATTTATAAAATTATCCCCAGTCCAATCTGCTTTAATATTAGAAACTTTAAATAAAAAATTACTAATCATATCAGCACCTAAATCAGAATGAAAAACTTCAGGATGAAACTGGAAACAATAGATACTTTTTTCTGTATTTTCAATTGCTGCATTTGTAATTGAATTTGAGCTTGCAATATTTTTAAAACCATCAGGCAACTCTGAAACGTGATCTCCATGGCTCATCCATACCTTTGAATCAGAAACTCTATCAAAAATTAAAGAATTTTTATCATTAATTATTAAACTGGCAGATCCATACTCTCTACTGCTTGATTCTGAAACTTTACCATTAAAAATATTGGAAATTAGCTGCATACCATAACAAATACCTAAAACTGGTTTATTTGAGTTTATCCATCTTTGATCAAACTCTGGCGCATCGCTATCTGTTACAGAATTCGGACCTCCTGATAAGATAATAGCTTTAACTCCTTTCATTAATTCTTCATCAAATTCCCACCAACAAGGTATTATTTCTGAGTAAACCTTTAACTCTCTGACCCTTCTTGCTATTAACTGTGTATATTGGGACCCGAAATCTAGAATTAATACTTTATTTTCCATATCTTATCTTAATTTATAATTTTTTTTGCATATATTACATTATTTTAAAAAATATACAAAAAAAATTTATCTTTTATGTTACTTATTCTAAAATATAATCAAAACATATTTAATATCCTGGAAAACAATATGAAAATATTAGTAATTGATACATCTTCTGAAAACCAAGCTTTTTTAGCTTCAAAAATAACAAACTTTAGTGAATACGACATAGATACCCTAGGTATTGATGTGTCTTTATACTATCCTGAAGACTTATCTAGTATTCTTGTCAGCTCAGCAGATGTTGTTATTTATGGATCTGGCTTAGAAGAAAAAGTATTTAACTTAGCAAAAAAAGTATCTAGCTATAACATAGATATTGAACAAATTATATTTACAGCTGAAGAAGATTATAATTCAAGAAATATTAGATTAGCTCAGTACTCAGGTGTAAGAAAAGTTTTATCAGATTATTCACCTGAGCTTGACCTTCTTCAAGAATTAGTTTCAATTGATGCTGAAAGAAGAAGATCAGGAAAATCTATTTTTGCAAAAACAATTAGTTTTCAAAGCGCTAATGGTGGAGCTGGAGTTACTAGTATAGTAGCTGGTGTTGCTGAAGTAGCAAGCTTAATGAATAAAAAGGTTCTAATTTGGGATTTTGACAACTATTCTGCAGACCTAACACGAGGCCTTTCTTTAAATATGAATAATGGAAATTATTTAAACAAATGGTTTAACGGCGAATTAAATATTAACAAAAGTAATTTTAAAAACTATGTATTAAAAGTTGATGAAAATGTTGAACTAGCTACAGCTCTTGTTACTAGGATCAAAGATTCTGGAATTTACTCTTTAAACGGGATAGAAACCTTTGAACAACTATTAGAAGTTGCATCATATAACTATGATTATATTTTAATAGATACTGCTAAACTATCTGGAGAGTTATTTAAAAATATAATTAAAAAATCTGACCATATAGTCCACCTTATTGGCAATTGTATGCTAGATATAACTTCTTCTGAATTAGTACTTTCTGAACTAGAGGAATCTTTAGGAATTAATGACAAACTATCGATTTTAATTAATGCAGACAATGAACACGTTAGATTGATAAGAAGTTCAATGAGCTCTATGCTAAAACTTACTGAAAAGAATTTCAAATTTCCAAACTTAAACTATGATGATAAAGCTAAATCCTGGCCAGGATCAGGAAGAACAATTTATAGTTCTGGAAATGCAGAAACAAGATTATTTTTTGAAACAATTGTTGAGAAACTAAAAATAGGAAGTTTAAAAATTCATAAAGCAAAAGATATTTTAGAACTTCCATCAAAAGCTGAACAGATTAAAATAAAAGAAAAAAAAGAAGTAGATTCAACAAAAGCTAGAGAGATAAATAAAAAAGTTTCTTTTTTTAGAAAAATAGTAAATTCTTAATATTTACTTATTAATCAAACTTTAATTTTATTTCGTTGACAAAATATACTTTTGAATTTTCAGGTATGGAATCTGTAAGCCAGACATTTCCCCCGACAACTGAGTTTTTACCAACTACAGTTTCACCGCCAAGAACAGTTGCATTTGCATAAATTGTTACATTTTCTTTTATTGTTGGGTGTCTTTTTATATTTTTCAAATCTTTACTTACAGATTTTCCCCCAAGCGTGACTCCCTGATAAATAGTTACATTTTTATTTATTATACAAGTTTCCCCTATTACTACACCAGTTCCGTGATCAATAAAAAAAGATCCTGCAATTGTTGCTCCAGGATGGATATCAATACCTGTATTTGTATGAGCGTATTCAGTCATTATTCTTGGGATTAAAGGAATATCTAGCTTATATAAACTATTTGCTAACCTATAAATTGAAATCGCTAAAAATCCTGGATATGAAAGGTATATTTGAACTAGTGATTTAGCAGCAGGATCATTATCTAAAAAAGCCTGAGCATCAAGAATTAGTAAATCAAAAACATCACTCAAAGATTCAAAGAAAAGGTCAATATTTACTTTTAAAGTATCTTTATCAAAAGTATTTAAATCTACTAAGATATCTTCTAAATCCTTTTTTAAAACTTTTATATTAGTATCAAATTCAATTTTTGAATTATTTATTGGAAATAACAAATTTAAAAGACTATCAGTAAATAAATAAATTTTTTGTTTATTAGGTAAATTATTAAAACTTTTATAATGAGACTCTAGCTTATCTTTTAAATTCATATCCTAAATAATAGTATTTTTAGTATAATTCTAAAAGATATTATTTATCGATCCTACCTCCAGCTAGGACTTCGTTATTATCAAGATCATATAAAACTCCTGCTTGACCAGGACTTACCACCGCCCAGGAGTTTAAAAACTTAACAGTAGCTATTCCATTTTCAAATACCACTTTCACCTTCTCTCCGCTATGTCTATGTCTTAATTGAGCTATACAATCAATTTCAAAATTTGAATTATCTTTTAATTTATTAATTAAAGATGGAGAAACAATATTTAAGTCTTTTATAATAAAACCTTCAGTCTCTAAATCCTTTTTAGGACCAACAACTATTGTATTTGATTCTTTTTGAATATCTGTAACGTAATAAGGCTCTGTAGTACCTCCAAGACCTATTCCGCGCCTTTGACCAATAGTAAAATTTTGAATACCTTCGTGAGACTTTAAAACTTTTCCATCTTTATCAACAACAAAGCCTTCTCTATTTTTAATTCCACCAATTTTTACTAAAAAGTTATTTAAAGAACCTGAAACAAAACAAATATCTTGACTTTCAGCTTTTTCAGCCGTATTTAAACCAAATTCTCTAGCCTTCTCTCTTACTTCCTCTTTGGTCATCTCTCCAACAGGAAAAATTGTTTCAGAAAGCTCATCTTGTTTTATACCATATAGAAAATAACTCTGATCTTTTAATGAATCAACACCTCTTAATAGATGAAACCCTTGATCTGTTTCTTTAACTCTAGCAAAATGACCAGTTGCAACATTTTTGCAACCAAAGGACTTAGCCCTGTTTCTTAGTTCTAAAAATTTAACTTTATTATTGCAATCAACACAAGGGTTAGGAGTTTCGCCTTCTTGATAGGTACTTATAAATTTATCAATAACCTCTTTTTTAAATACTTTTTCAAAATCGAAAACATAATATGGAATACCTATTTTAGAAGCAACAAGCCTTGCATCAGTAAAATCATCAGGCGAACAACATGTTGCTTTTGAATCACAACCTCCATTATTTCTATAATCCCAAACTTGCATAGAAACACCTACAGCATCTATATTTTGTTGTTTTAACAATAAAGCTGAAACTGAGGAATCTACTCCTCCACTCATAGCAATTACTGTTTTATCTTTAAGACTCTCTATACTCATTTTCTTCTTTAATTTGTATTAATAGTTTATTAAACTTTTCTAAGATATAATCAATATCATCTGTGCTTAAATCATCATTAAAACTAATTCTAATTGTTTCATTGGCTTCTTTATTAGTTAAGCCAATTGCACTTAAAACATGTGAAACAATAGGTTTTCCTGAGCTACAGGCAGATCCAGCTGAAACATAAATACCCTCTAAATCTAAAGCTACAAGTAAATCAGCTGCCTTAACACCTTTAAATTTAACAGATATTGTATTAGGAAGATGATTCACTTGCTTATAGTTGACATTAAATGAACAATCAATCTTTAATTGATTCATCTTAGAGATAAAAGATTCTCTAATTTTTATTAATGAATTTATTCTTTTTTCTAGTCTATTATGTAAAACCTTGGCAGCTTCCCCTATTGAAACAATTCCAATAATATTCTCAGTCCCTGCTCTAAGATTATGTTCTTGAGAACCACCAAGTAAAAATGGATTTAGGGTTACTCCTTTTTTAATAATCAAAGCTCCAATTCCAGTTAAAGCTCCAAACTTATGACCAGAAATAGTCATTAAATCTATTCCTAAATCATCAAAATCAACTTTTAACTTACCAATAGCTTGAACAGCATCAGTATGAACTAAACAATTTTTATTTTTAGATTTTATTAACTCAACAATAGATTGAATATTATTAATTGTTCCAATTTCATTATTAGCTAAAATTAATGAGACTAGTTTTGTGTTTTCATCAATACTATTTAAAAGCTTACTAATATTAATATAACCACTAGAGTCGACATCTATAACTCTAATATCAGCAGATTTTTTTTGAATTTGTAAAAAAGGATTTAAGATGGATAAATGCTCAGCATTTGAAGTAACAAAATTAGAATTATTATTTGAATTAAAAAAAAATGAAGAAACAACTTGATTATTTGCCTCAGTTGCCCCCGAAGTAAAAACAATTCTAGCATTGTTGCAATTAAGAAACTTTTTAATATTAGTTCTTGATAATTCAATCAGTGCTTTTGAATTTTGTCCTAATGAATGAATAGAGCTTGGGTTTGAGCAATTAAAAGAAAAGCTTTTAACAACCTCAATCACTTCAGGTAAGATAGCTAAAGAAGCATTTGTATCTAGATTGAATATTTTATTCATAATAAACATTAACAAATTCAAGAACTTAAAGCAATTTATTTTTAATTATGAACATCAGGCAGTTAGTTAAATTAAGCTTAATTATCATTAACTTAAAAGTTATTATTTTTATTATTAATATTAGCTTAAATAAAGAACTTTTTTATTTAAATACTCAAGTTAATTCTGAAAGTTTATTATCTAAAAATATGAAAATGGACTTGTTAGCTATTAATAAAATTGATTTAGAATTCATTCCTGGGATATCTGAAAAAAAATCTTTAGATATTTATAAAAATGTTGATGAAATAATAAATCAGGAAAAATTTGATATCCTTAAAGGTATTGGAACTAAGACTGATCAGAAGATTAAAGAATATATAAATCTAAAAGAAAAATAAATTCTCAGCTTAAAAACTGTTTTTAGCTAATAGAAACTCTTCTTTTAGTCTCTGAAATAATTTCTATATTTACTATCAGATCAATAAAATCTTCAAAGTTTTCAGCTTTTTTATACCATTCTATAAATACTATGTTAGAACCTACAGAATCATCTTCATTAAAATAATAGTTATTTAACCTATATAAATCCCAATGTTCAAAAACTAAATCTTTATTTTTATAAATATTTTGAAGGACATATGTTGGTGAAGAAATTTCATTTTTATCTATAAAGTAGTAAGCTAGTATTTCTTTAATTAAAGTTGTTTTCCCAGAGCCAAGCTCACCTGAAAAACCAATAAAAAACTGTCTTTTATTATCAATTTTATTAATAATACAATTAATAACATCAGAAAACTTATTAACATTATCAATAATAAAACTATCCATTTCCAATTTCTATTGAAATAATATCTGAAATTAATTTAACATATTTTTTACAATCAGCTAACTCTTCACACTCAACCATAACCCTAGCTTTATTTTCAGTTCCAGAATATCTAACTAACACTCGCCCCTTAGCGCCTAAAGCTTTTTCTGATTTTAAGATCATATCTGATAAATTAGGTATGTTTGTAAGTTCAGGTTTAGATTTAACACTAATATTATTAGTAATTTGAGGGTATGGAGTATATAGTTTAGCTAACTTAGAAAAGCTGCTTCCGCTTTTTTTTAAAATTTTGATAATTTGAAGCGCAGATAAAATCCCATCTCCAGTTGTTGATAAGTCTCTAAAGATTATATGACCAGATTGTTCTCCTCCTAAATTAGAATCTAATTCAATCATTTTCTCTAAAACATATCGATCTCCTACATTTGCTCTAATAAGATTTATATTAATAGAATTTAAAAAGTTTTCAAAACCTAAGTTACTCATAACTGTTGTTACAACATTCTCTTTTTTTAATATTTTATTTTCTGAGTAATACTTAGCAGCGATTGCAATTATATTATCTCCATCAATAATTGTTCCTTCCTCATCAACAAAAATAACTCTATCCGCATCACCATCAAAAGCTACACCTAAGTCTAGATTATTTTCTTTTACAAGATTTGCAACTACTTCAGGATACAAAGACCCAAAACCATTATTTATATTTTTACCATTAGGCTTATCTCCAATCGCCATTATTTCAATACCTAATTCTGTGAAAGTTTTTTTAGCTACTTGATATGCAGCGCCATTAGCACAATCTACTCCAATTTTTAAACCTTCTAAGGAAAGATCCATAGGTATAGTTTCTTTTAAATAAACAACGTACCTTCCAATAGCATCATCAATTCTTGAAGCTTTTCCAAGATTTTCGGTTTCATTAATTAAAAGCTCTGGCTGATTAAAAAGTTTTTCAATTTCATTTTCAATATTATCATCAAGCTTAAAACCTGTTGGTGAAAATATCTTTATCCCATTATCTTCATAAGGATTATGTGAAGCTGAAATCATTACCCCTGCATCTACTCTCATACTTCTAGTTAAATAAGAGACTCCTGAAGTAGGTATTGGCCCAGAATAGAGAACGTTCACCCCCATTGACGTAATACCAGAAGCAATAGCTGATTCAATCATATAGCCAGAAAGTCTAGTATCTTTTCCAATTAAAATTGTATGTTTCCTTTCAGATTCAGAAAGAAAATATTTAGCTATTGCTTTTCCAAATAAAACTAAATTATCAGCAGTTAAAACTCCTGTATTCGCTTTTCCACGTATTCCGTCAGTGCCAAACAGTTTATATTCATTATTCATTATTTTTAGTGTTTTTAGTGTTTTTATTAGTAAGTAAAATCTTTTCTGGTTCGCTCTTTATAATTTTATATTCAGAAGGAATATCAAAATCTAACTTTAAGTTTTTCTTATCTGAAGAAATATTACTTTTTATTTGTATCATATTTTTATTAAAATCTTTAATTTTATCTACAGAGCTTTCAAGTATTAAATCTACTGTTTCAGTTGATAGTAGATAATCTTCTTTAATTTCTAAAGAAATTGGAATTTTAATGTTAGTTATTTTAAAGTTTTTTTTTATACTCTCTACTACAAATTTAACATTTACAGATTCATTAGATAACTTTATTTTATTAGATGGATTCTTAATAGCTAGTTTTAGTTCTTGTGTCTCATCTAGAAACCTTAAATCTACAGGTATTGTTTGAAGAGTATCAAGATAAGTAATATCTTTTTTAGGTCCAGAAACAATTGCTTCTGTAGGGTTTAACTGGATATCATTAAGTTTAAATCCTTTAGGGATAGTTCCTATTTTAGGTATCAGAATCTTTAACTTTTTAGAAATCACATCATCTAACTGTACTTTAATATTTCTAGGTTTTATATTAATAACTTGAATAGAACTTGGTAAATCTAAATCATTTTGATTTAAAATTATCTCTATATTATTAGATAAAGATTTAGGAACTTTGGTATTAAAACTTAAGTTATTTTCTATATCAGCAATTAAAAATGATGGCCCTCTTAATGTCACTTCAGAAAATAGTTTTTTAGTATCAACAACGGATTTAGAGCCAGGTAAATTTTTAATATTAATTGGAACAGAGATAATTTTTTCTAATTGATTACTTTGAGAATTAACAAAATAAAAAAGTCCTATAGATATTAGTAAAGATAATAATTTAAGAGATAAATGTTTAACTTTCATTTAAGTTTTCCTATTTTTTTATTACTCTTAACCTTTGTTTCTAATAAAGTATTTAATAAATCTTTTAACATCCCTTCATCAAGATTTCTATTAAGTTTTCCATCAAATATTAACGAAATTTTACTAGTTTCTTCTGATACAACAATTACTACGGCATCAGATCTTTCAGAAATCCCAAGTGCTGCTCTATGGCGAGTTCCTAGATTCGGATCTAAATCAGATGTAAAGCTTAATGGCAAAACACAGCCTGCTGCTTTAATTCTATCACCTTCAACAATCACAGCTCCATCATGTAACGGAGATTCTTTTAAAAAGATTGAGTATAATAATTTTCTTTTTATTAAAGCATCTAGCTCTACACCATCTTCTATAAAATCATCAAGTCCAACATCTTTTTGTATTACAATCAAAGCACCGTGGTTTATTTTTCTTAGCGAAGAAACAACCCATACTAAATCTTGAACTCCTTTATCAAAAGTTTGTTTGTTTTTAACAAATAAACTACTAAAGCCAATTTTTGTAAGACCTCTTCTAATCTCATCTTGAAATAATACAATTACAACTATAATAATACTTGATAGAAAATTACTTAAGACCCAATCAAGAGTAACTAGATTTAAATGCCTTGCGATAAAATAAATAATTATTATTAAAAGTAGCCCAGAAAGCATTGATGCTGCCCGCGTTCCTCTTATTAAAAGTAGCCCTCTATAAATTAGATAAGACAGTAAAAGGATATCTAAAATTTTAATAAAACTATCAAAACTAAAAAATTCCATCTAATTTATAATAACTCCAAGTTTACTTTTGAAGAAACAACTTTCTCTTTCTTTGTCTCTTCTATTTTACCCCTGTCACTTGAGTTATTGTTATCATCCTCAGGTGGAAGCGGAGGGAGCTCTTTTCCTTGTACGATGTCCTCAATTTGAGTAGCATCTAAGGTTTCTCTTTCCATTAAATAATTTGATAATTTATTTAAGATCTCTCTATCTTCTGTTAAAATTTTTGTTGCTAAGTCTTTAGCCTCAGATAAAATTCTTTTAACTTCATTATCAATTTCTTGCTGGATACTTTCAGAATGAACTCTATTAGAGTTTCCAGTTACTCCTTTACCTAAAAAGACTTGACCACCCTCTTTCTCAGAATAATTAATAGCACCAATAGTTGTACTCATTCCCCATTCAGTAACCATTCTTCTAGCAATATCTGTAGCTCTTTCTATGTCATTGCTAGCTCCAGTATTAATATCATCAAAAACAACTTCCTCAGCTACTCTACCTCCAAAAAAAACAGCTAATTGATCAAGCCAGTATTTTTTTGAATATGTATGTTTATCATTTTCAGGAAGTTGCTGCATAACCCCAAGGGCCATACCTCTTGGAACAATTGTTAATTTATGAACAGGATCTGCATTTTTTAACTTCTTTGCTACTAAAGCATGTCCTGCTTCATGATATGCAGTAATTTCTTTTTCTTTCCCTGTTAAAATCATTGATCTTCTTTCAGCGCCCATAATAACTTTATCTTTTGCAAAATCTAAATCAAAATTAGTTATTTCTTTTTTATTCATCCTTGCAGCATATAAAGCAGCTTCATTTATTAGCATCTCAAGTTCTGCACCAGAAAAACCAGGGGTTCCTCTAGCAATTAAATTTAAATCAACATCTTTAGCCAATGGACTCTTTTTTGTGTGAACTTTTAATATTCCTAATCTTCCTTTTAAATCTGGAGCAGGAACAATAACTCTTCTATCAAACCTACCTGGCCTTAAAAGAGCAGGATCAAGAACATCAGGTCTATTTGTTGCAGCAATAATTATTACTCCTTCGTTTGACTCAAAACCATCCATTTCAACAAGTAACTGGTTCAGAGTCTGTTCTCTTTCATCGTGACCTCCACCCATTCCAGCTCCACGATGTCTACCGACTGCATCAATTTCATCTATAAAAATAATACACGGTGCATTTTTCTTACCTTGAATAAACAAATCTCTAACCCTAGAAGCACCGACTCCAACAAACATCTCTACAAAATCAGACCCAGAAATACTATAAAAAGGCACTCCAGCTTCCCCGGCAATCGCTTTAGCAAGTAGAGTTTTTCCAGAACCAGGTGATCCTATAAGCAGAACTCCTTTAGGAATCCTTCCACCTAAAACTGAAAACTTTTTTGGATCTTTTAAAAAATCAATAATTTCCTCTAGTTCATTTTTAGCTTCATCAATCCCAGCAACGTCTTCAAAGGTAACTTTTTTTTGATCTTCGCTTAATAATTTAGCTTTAGATTTACCAAAAGTTAACCCTTTCCCCATCCCGCTTTGCATTTGTTTTATAAAATAAAACCAAATACCAAAAATTAATAATAATGGAAGTGCATTAATTAAAAGCGTAAGATACCAAGGTTGATCCTCGGCTTTTTTTACTACAATTTGAGTTCCGGACTCTCTTATTTTTTCAATGAGCTGAAGATCGTTTATTGGTGTAATTGTAGAAAATTTTTGTCCCCCCGAAGCAAAGCTTCCCTTTATTTCATTTCCAGTCATTTCGACAGATGAAATCGATTTAGACTCTAAAGCTGATAAAAACTCAGAATAACTAATCTTTGATGAATTAGAATATGGACTATCCCCCATACTAAACATTATTAAAAAAATTGCTATTATCAGTATTGAAAAGATGTTTTTTGATATTTTATTCAATTTTAACTACCTATTTTTATATTGATTTTAACTTATAACTTATTGAATTAAAAGACAATAGCCGTAAGATTAATAGTTTTATCAAGTAGTTGTCTAATTATGTTCTATTAACAATCCAGAATTAAACCTTTTAATTGTAATTTTATTAGAAATCTGAATCGCCAAATTACTTTCGAGTATAAATCTTTGAACCCTCAAACTATCCCTTCTTCCAAGCTTTAGACCTAACTCTTTTGAAAAAAGTATATCAACAAGCCTCCAGCTTAGTGCATTTTGCTGTTTATTTAAATATAACCTTAACTTCTGATACCACTCCTTGGAACCAAATTTTAAACCAAAATATTTAATAGACTCTTTCTCTGCCAACAAATATAAAAAATCATTATCCTCTGACAAGACAGCAGCTCTATTAGATAATATTTTTAAAATTGAGTTATTAAAATTTTTACTTAAGTAAGGAATTAATCTATTTCTAATTTTATTTCTTAAAAACTTATTTTCAAAATTACTCTCATCTTGAACAAACTCAAGCTTCTCTTTTTTTAAATATTCCTCAAGCTCTTTCTTAGTAACCCCAAGTAATGGCCTGATAGCTTTAAACTCTTTATGAGCTGGACTAATTAATGATAACTCCTTGTTTTGTATTATTTTAATTAAAAAAGTTTCGGCTAAATCATCAGCGTGATGCGCTGTTAACACAAAACTAAAATCATATTTTTTAATTAAATCATTAAAAAACTTATACCTCTCCTCTCTTCCCCAAGCTTCAAGAGAAACTTTTTTTTTAGGATTTAAAGTTTTTTTATAAAATTTTACTTTATACTTTTTAGCTAAAGACCTAACAAAATCTGCTTCATCTTTTGATGAGCTTCTAAGGCGATGATCCACATGGGCAATTGCAAAATCTAAGTTTAAATTTGAGCAGATATCCAATAAACATACACTATCTACTCCCCCAGATACTGCTATTAGATATTTTTTATTTTTATCTAAAGATTCTTTTACTATATTTAATATTTTTTTTTTCTAGGCATTAGTTAATTATTCCCTATGCCGCATTATATCAACACTAAATATCCCAGGCCCAGTACTGAGTAATGCTAAAGATGAAAATAATATTATAACTTCATGGTTTAAAATATTATTACTATTTATAAAACCAACTTCGATTACAATAAAAACAAAAATTATAGACATTATTACTGTGATTACATTTGTCATCACTCCAATAAAAAGCAAGAAACCGACTATAAGCTCTAAGAAAGGATACATCTGTCCTACTAAAATTTCTAACTGCTCTGGGAAAACAACTTGATGAAGTTCTGCAGGGACGTATGCTGAAAAATTCATATTCTTTATCTGATCTTTGTAAGCTTCTTCATTCATCAGTTTGCTTCTACCTGATAGAATAAAATAAATCCCTAGAGGTATCCTAAGAAGTAGTCCGGCAAGTGTTGGTTTCCATAAAGGTTGCATTTTAGTCCTTTTTTAAATTATTTTATGTAAATCTTAATTTTTTGCCAAGATATTAAATTATCTTAACTTAAAATCTCTTGAGCAAGCTCTTTTAAACTATCAATATCTTTAAACTCTCCAACTTGAGTACTAATATAACCAAGGTATTTTTCAAAATAAGCAGTATCTGTGCTTTTTATAGCCTTAAAATCCTTTTCCACACCATAAAGAGGATAAAGCTTTATATGTAAATGGTTAACACCTAAACCTTCCATTACCATTGCTACTCGATTTACTTTAAGTCCTTTTTCTAAGATCTTTACAACCTTTTTTGATGCATTCATTATTTCTAAATATACTGGATCATCAATTTCAAAGTAATAAGAATCAAAGTGTTTTTTAGGAATCACTAAAGTCATCCCTTTAGTATTTGGACAGACATCTAAAATAGCTAAAAAGTTTTCATCTTCCCAAACTTTTACTGAATCCAATTCTTTATTAATTATTTTACAAAAAATACAATCACTCATAGAATCTAAAGTAACTTAAAAAATATTATTTAACAATTTGATTAATTTAAACTGTTATTTTGTTTAGAATTTAACTTTTCTTTAATTTTGGACCCATAAGAACTGAAACCCAAGAAAAATCATCACTATGTTCACATAAGATTTTTAAAATCATTGTCAATGGAACAGACATAAGCGCACCCGCTGGCCCCCAAATCCAACCCCAAAACAGTAAAGATACAAATATTACTAACACTGAAAGACCTAATTTTCTTCCAAGTAAAATTGGTTCTACTAAGCTACTAATTGTCATATTAATAACAAAGTAAATTATAATTAAAGTTAATCCATCATAAAAACCAAATTGTAATGTATATAGAATACACGCAGGAACGGCAGCAATCGTTGACCCAACCACCGGAATATAGTTCAGGATAAAAGCTAAGAACCCCCAAAGATTGGCAAAGTCAACTCCTAAGTATAAAGTAACTCCCCAGACAGTTAAGCCTGTAATTAAACTTGTAATAGTTTTAATTGCTAGATATCTTTGAATATCTTTTGAGACATCAAAAAACCTGTTTAAATTTAATTTATTACCTAAAGAGGTTTTAAACTTTTCTTTTAAAGTAGCTGACTCTAATAATAGAAAAATCATCATTATTAAAACAAGTAAAATTCTAGATAATGCACTACCAAGCCCTGCTAAAGTGCTTGTGAAAAAAGACATATAATTTTTAATATCAATTGTTTCAACTAAATAAGACTTATCAACCTCAAGACCTTTTGATTGTAAATAACTTGCTAAGCTTGAAAGCAGTGCATCTAAGTTTCCATAGTATGATGGAATAGATTTTGTAAACTGATCAATAGAACTAGCTACTATTGCCCCAAGGACTATAAAAACTGATAAAAAGAGCGCTGATACAATTATAATTGATAAGTATCTTGGAATCTTATATTTTGATAAGAAATTAACTGGCTGATGAGCTAAGATAGCTAAAAAAATAGCAAATAGAAATGGTACTAAAATAATTTTAGCAGCTTTCAAACCAGAGATAATGATAAATAAAGCTGCTAAGGTTAAAACTAATTTAAAAGCTCTATTTGGATTAATATTTTCTTTCACAGAAAAAGACTAACACATTTTATAGAGCTTAAAACCCTAAAATTAATCACATATTGAATAATTTACTGGGATTTTTGAAACATTTATTTTATTTTGTAGGTGCTGTCTTTTTGCTTGAGTAACAATTACACTTACCTTTTTATTTAATTTTTTCAATTTTTCTTTTTTTACAAGCCTATTTAAATACTTAGTTAAACTATAAAGCCTTGTATTATTCTTCTTATAACTTGCTATAAGTAAACCATTACTTTTAGTAGTACAAAATGAATTAGAACAAAAATTCGAATTTGTAGGCAATTGCCAACTAGTTTTCCAATTATTAAAGCTTAAACTTCCTGCTTCTTTTTGAACATTATTTAAAAGCCTTTGCATTCTTTTAGAATTATTATGTTTTAATAACAGCAATGATATTTGCTTTATTAACTGTTCTTGTTTTTTGGCTCCATTATCAATTAACTTTTGAATTCTATAAGAATTTGTCGGAACGCAATCTAAACAACTTTTTCCATTTCCATTACAAACCCCGCAACGATCTTTTGTTTCATCAACTTTTCCATTACAGTTATTATCAAGTCTATCGCAAACTTCTTTTTTAGGCGAATTAACAGAAGTGCAAATACAATTTGAATTTAATTTTCCAAGTTTACATTCACCTTTTTTTGAAGTCATACAAAAGCTTCCTTCAACATTTTCTCCATTTGGCTCTCCATAACAATCTAAACAAGTATCACTTCTTCCGCCGCAAACTCCACAATCATCATAAATAACTAAGTTGTTATTTATATCCGGAACGTGAGAACAATCACCATTAGTTCCAAAAAAAGTAAATGAGCTATCTGCTGCAGGAGTATTTGATAAATCAAAAACTATTTCTATAGCTCCAACATTTGTTAAATTAGCAGAACCATTGGGACCAAAAGTTGTTAGGTTATTAAAGTCAAGGTTTAAACTTAACTCAGGATCCACACCGTAATTTACATTTTGATTTAATAAAAGACTCCCCTCTGACCAAGTATTTCCTGAGATATCACTAGCATCATATACTTTTAATTTTAATACTCCTGGGTTTTGATTTGCAAAATCAAATCCATTAATTTTAAATACAAAAGCATCCGAATTATCAGCTAATAAGTTTACTCCTCCAAGACCAGCCGGGTTAGTTAGTCCAGGAATATTATCTCCATCATAAATAACAGATACTTTTGAAGACTCCCCTTGACCTAAATCTATTACAAATAATTTATTTGTAGTTAAGATTTCAACACTAACAGTACCTGCAATTCCTGTTGATTCAATTAAAAGATCTCTTGAACCTCCAAGTATTGTATCTGTAGAATCATTAACAAGCTGATTGTTAATTGGCATAACTCCGCTATTAGCTGTTAAAAATTGATCTGCTGTTGATAACTTATCAATAGTAATTGCATAAGCAAATTGATTTAATTGCATAAATACAATTAAGTGAAAAAAAATATATACTTTTTTCATAATTCTCCTTTATTAATTTATAAAGGAATATTCACATTATTTATAAAAAAAGTTGTTTAATTATTTTTTCTTTTTCTTTTTGTTTTTCTTTTTATTATGTAAAAGCAAGTCAATAACAACAGAAGATGATATAAGAATAAATGAGTCTGCTTTTTCTATGACATCAATTGCATAAGAATCTTTAATTGCAAGAAATTTTTTAGATACATTTGCAATTTTAATTTTATTTGAATCAATAAATTTATAATCATATTTAAAAGGGTTTCCAATAATCTTTACTTTTGAGCCATTACTAAACCTAATGATAAAAGTATTTCTAAATGTAAAAGCTGACTTAGTAACAGTAGCTACTGTTTGCTTACCTTCTTTTATTCTAAATGTTGGCCTAAATGACATACTTTTTTGAGTAATACTACCAAGACGTTGTCCTGTAGGAGATTTAATAATTAAATGCGTTCTAAAAGAACCAGCTTTTCCATCAATAAAGTACTGCTTTACACCATCTTGATTATAGACATCAAAATCATCGCCTATACCCATTAATCTTTGTTTTACAAAATATCTCATTTTTTAAGTTACCTTTTTACTTTTAGTATCATAACTTATTTAACGGTTTGTTATTGGTTTTACTAAAGTTTTATTTATCTTGGCACATTTTTTGAATATGGAGTAGTAAAAATGACTAATAACAGCAAATTACCACAAGTTGATGCAAGTTTACTTGATTTACACGGATATAGCTCAGTAACTGAATTAATGAGAGCAATAATCTTACGAACAATTGATGATTATCACACAAAACCTAATTTTAAAGATGAAGCTTTAGAATACTTATATGACGATGAAGATGAATATATTTTCTCATTTAGAAATATTTGTAGTTATATTGGCTTTGACTATAAAAAAACTAGAGATAAGATTCTTTGCACAGATAAAAAGATAAGCACAAGAAGAAGAGCTGCTTAAGATAAAGCCTTAAAAGTATAGCTTTAAAGTAAAACTTAAAAATAGGATTTAAAAGTTGAGCTTAAAAATGGGAAGAGAAAATGATGCAATACTCTTAAAGTAGGTACATTTTCTCAAAAATCCTTTCACTAAAAACCTCCTACCTCAAGCAAAATAAAAAGGTAGGCCCGGGTTGCATATAAGAACTATATACCCGAGCCTACCTTACAAGACAGAGAAAAAATCTCTCTGTCTTGTGTTTAGGATGAGGGATCAAAATTATATCATTTTTATATTATTATTGATAGTAGAATTAGAGAACAAAGGTTTGTATCTGAAATTAATAAGGATTATTTCTTAAAGAAAGTTATTTATTTATTGATTTAATTTAAAGAATAAAATTAAAAATATGGTGAGAGAATTAATTTATACAAACTAGCATAGAAAATTTTAATTCTCTCAAAATCCTTTCTAAAAACCTCTAACTAAATTTCCTAAAAACGACAGGCCCGGCAACTAACTAACGTTGTTGGAGGCAAGATGTTGCCGGGCCGTCGTAAAAACTGACATTACTCAGTTTTTATAGGAGGCATTAGTAGAAACAATATCGTATAACATTTCTTTAAATAATAAAAGAGAAATGCTTAAAATATAGAAAAATAGCCTCATTTAGAAATAAAAAAACATTATTATACAGCTAAGCTATTAATTTTTTTAAAAAATTTAAAATTAAAAAAAAATCATTTTAAAACTTTAGAATCTTTTGGTATAATGAATTATAACAATTAATTGGAGGGTAAATGGATTCAAAAGTTCTAGAATTTATACAAAGTACATCAAACAACCACTTAATAGCATTATATCAAAAGCATCAAAACCTTAAAGAAAAAATAAGGTCATTAAAACATAAACCTTATTTAACTTCTGCAGATCAATTATCAGAAGCAGAAATTAAAAAAAGGAAACTAAAATTAAAAGAAACAATTTATCAAATTTATCAAAATAATTTAAACTGATCAATTATATCCTGTAACTCTTGAGGAATATCTGATTTAAAAATCATCTCTTCTTTAGTTACAGGATGTATTAACTTAAGTTCTTTTGCATGAAGAGCTTGTCTTCCAAGCCTAGTTGATTCTATTAACAATTTTTTAGGCAGTAAATCAAAATCACCATATAAGCTATCTCCAATTATAGGGGATTTTAAATATTCAGAATGTACTCTTATCTGATGAGTTCTACCTGTTTTTAAATTAAATTCAATTAATGCGGCATAATTAAACCTATCAATTTTTTTCCAGTGAGTAATTGCAGTCTTACCTTTGTCTGTAACAGAAAACTTTAACCTATTGTTTCTATTTCTACCAACAAAAGTTTCAATAACGCCCTGATCCTCTAAAGCAAAGCACGATTTACTTTTACTTGATAATAAACATAAAGCTAAGTAAGTCCTTGATGCTGACCTGTCTTGAAATTGATTTGATAAAAATATCCTAGATTCTTCATTTTTAGAAACAGCTATCAACCCTGAGGTATCTTTATCTAACCTATGAACTAATTCAATTTGTATATCTTTTTGATCTTTAAAATAAAAAGCAAGTGCATTTAATAAAGTATTATCTGGATTACCTGCCCCAGGATGAACCACTAAGTTAGAAGGTTTATCAATCACAATAATATGATCATCTTCAAAAACTATGTTTAAAGGAAAATCAAAGTACGATATTTTAGTTTTATCTTCTTTTTCTAAATCAACTTCTATTAAATCATCTTTTAATATTAAACTACTTGGCTTCTTAGCTATCTTTCCATTAATAAGAACTTTTTTATTTTTTATAGTTTTAGCTAATTGGTTTCTAGAATATTGAGAGAGATTTAAACCAATAACTAATTCTTCTTTTAAAAAAACATCTAATCTAATTGGCTGTTCATAATTATTAATAAATTCATATTTCTTGTTTGTCATGAAATTTCTTAGCCTTTTTTATATCTATTTCTATTTGCAAAATGAGTTCATTGATAGAGTTAAATTTAGTTTCATCTCTTAAAAATTTTAAAAATATCACTGATATATCTTCATTATAAAAATCTTTTCCTAAATAATCAAATATATGAGTCTCTAATACTACTTTATTATCTCCAGAAAATGATGGACGAATTCCAATATTACTAATTGAATTATAAAGCTTTCCTTTCAATTTAACTTTAGTTATATATACACCTAACTTTGGCAAAACATAATTCTTAGGGTCAATATTAGCAGTCTTAAAACCTATCTCTCTACCTCTTTGATCTCCTTTTATTACCTTACCCGCAATTTGGAAATCTCTTCCAAGTTTAGTTCTGCAATCTTTAAAATTACCATTTTTAATATCTTGCTTTATATTTGTTGAACTAATCTTTGAGCTATTTAAGGACTTAATATCTATTGATTCATATTTATAGTTATATTTTAGTGACAACTCTTCTAAAAGTAATGAATCGCCTTGCTGTTTAAAACCAAATTTAAAATCAGATCCTGTTATTAAAAAGTTTATTTTAAGTTTTTTTATAAGATATTCTTTAATAAAATTTTCTGCTGTTAAACTAGAAAATTCTTTATTAAATTTAATTAAAAATAAATAATCAAATTTTAAATCATTTAAAATAGCTATTCTATCTTTTAAAGAATTAATATATTTATATTTTGAGCCTGTAAAAAATTCTTTAGTATGTGGGTAGAAACTAATTAAAGCTTTTTTATTTCCAGGTTCTATCTTTAATTGATTTATTAATGAAATATGCCCTTTGTGAAAAGCATCAAAGTTTCCTATTACAGCAGAAATATTTTCTAATTTTTTTAAATTTGTATTTGGATATACTCTAACTAGCTTTAAAGACATAAAACTTATCTTAATTCAGATAATTTTATCTTAGCAATACTTGCTTGATTAGAATTTGGATAATCTGATACTAGCTTATTTAAAGTTAATTTTGCAGTATTCACATCTCCAAGCTTAATAAAAATTTCTGCCTGTCTTAAAAAAGAGTTCCTAGAATATCTTGAATCTTTAAAATTTTGTTGTAACACCCGATAAGAATCTAAACTATCTTTAATATTATTATCTCCTGAATATAATAATCCTTTTAAATATAAAGAAATGTCTGTATTAGAAACTGAAGCAATATTTAAGTTAAATAAAGCTTTTGAATTTTCTCCTGAAGATAAATAATTAATAGAACTATCAATTATAGATTGTTGATCTGCAGTTAAATGTGAAATATAACTTTTTTCACTAATTAGTTCATCTTTAGAAATTGGTAAGTTGTATGTGAAATACTCAGCTTGTTTGACCTCAAAACTTGGAGCTGAAGAACTATTTTTCATCTCAAGCTCTTGAATAACACCATTTAGATTTCTAATTCTTTCATTTAAACTAGAGATCTCAGCATTTGAATCAGCCTGAGTTTTTTGTAAATTAGCAACTTGTTCTGTTAAGTTAGCAAAATTTCTTCCCCCACTGCAAGCAGTAAGAGAAGAAACTAAAATTAATGTAATAAAATATTTTTTATTGAACATCAAAATGTACACGTCTGTTTTTATACCAAGCAGCTTCATTATGTCCTGGATCAAGAGGTAACTCTTCTCCATAACTTATTGTGCTTGCTCTGTTAGCATCCATACCTAAAGACTTAAGATATTCATAAGCAGCTTTAGCTCTATTAGCTCCAAGAACTAAATTATACTCATTAGTCCCTCTTTCATCACAGTGCCCTTCAACAACCACATTAGAACCAGGGTTAGCTTTTAACCACTGATAATTTGATTGAAGTCTAGCTGTAGCTTCAGAATCAAGAGCAAATGAATCATAACTATAGTTAATATCTTTTAATACAGTTCCTTCAGTAGGGTATGGAATATTTCCAGCCTTAGTTCCACAAGTACATGCACCTAAAAGTACTAGTAAACCAACTAGTAAATAATTCTTTATTTTCATACTATCTCCTTTAATAATTTTCTATATTGAAAACAATTCATTTATAGCAACCTTATATTAGACTATCAAGACTAAAAAACAATCTTACTCCAACTTGGGTCACTTTCTCCTGAACTACCTTTTGTTAATCTTTTTAAATTTTGGCCATCTGCTCTAATTATAGCTAAGCTATTGTTAGAACTAGAAAAATTCTTTGAAAATACTAAATATTTACCATCAGGAGACCAGGAAGGGTCTTCATTTTGACCAGAATTTGTTAACTGAAGAGGCTCACTACCATCAGTATTTGTTACAAATAATTGAAATCCTCCATTTGCTCGGCATACAAAAGCTAATTTATTACCAGTTGTAGACCAAACTGGAGAAGTACAATAATTAGAGTTTGTGTAGCTAACTCTTTTTACATTAGATCCGTAAGTATCCATTGTATATATTTGTGGCCCCCCGCCTCTATTAGAACAAAAAACTATTGAGCTTCCATCAGGAGAATAATCAGGAGATACATCGATTGCTCCATTTCCTTTATTAAAAGAACTAATAATCTTACCTGAGCTATTTACAGTAACAATATCTGAATCTTTCCCTGTAGTTTGAGATAATAAAAACTGATTTGTACTTGGGTGAAACTTGCCTCCAATATCAAGTGCACTACCATTTGTTATAGATTTAGTTCCTAGGTTACTAGCATTTAGTAAAAACAAATCAGGGTTTCTATTTTTATAAGAAGTGTAAACAATATCTTTTTTATTATAACCCCAAGAAGCTGAAATTGCTAAACCTCTGTCACTTGTTAATTGTTTTAACTTTGAACCATCTAAATTCATCATATAAAGCTCTTTAAATCTTCCAACTTTTCCAGAAAAAACTATCTTAGAACCAAAAATTCCTGGTGTCCCTGTAAAATGTTTAACAACATCATTTCCAAAAGAATAAACAGCTTTATTTATATTCTGCTTATCAACAGTATATTCTTTTCCAAATATTTCTTTTTCTATTCCAACATCGTGTAAGAAAAGTTTTATCTTATACTTACTTCCAGAACTTTGAACTTTCCCTTTTATTAAACCTTCAACCCCAATCGAACTCCAATCTGAATATGCAAAACTTTCATCATCACATTTACCAGGTGTTTCAATATATGAACTTGGATTAATTACATTAAAATAACCTGTCAAATCAAAGTTTTTTGCAAAGATTTTAGGAACCTCTTTAGCAACTGAATCGCTTGGGTTTAATTGACAAAGCTCAGCGATAGCAATTGGATATGATCTTCCAGCACCTGATACTTCAAAGCGGGTCTGTGAATATAAATAATTTATATTCAGCAATAAACATAATAATATTACTAATAAGTTTCTCATAGTTTCTCCTTAAGGTTTAAATACAAATTCTACAAATTTAAAATCATTATAAAATCTTTGTTCCGGAGCAGGAAGTGGACTAGCTTTATTAACAGCACGAACTAAAGATTCATCAAATCTTATATTCCCTGACCCCTTTACAAGTCTAATATTACTCACTTCTCCGGTTTTTGAAATATTAAAACTTACTGTTGCCTGTAAACTGCCATCATCTAAGTGCCAATTCCATGAAGATTTTACAATTCTCTCAATTCTATCTTTATAATAAAACCACTCTGGGGGTTTGTAGGTCCCGCCTCCTGAACCTTTGGCAGTAGTTGAAGATGACAGGTCTCCTGTATATTTATCAATAGCATCTTGGTATTGCTTATTTAAATTATCTGTATAGGTTTCCTTTTTCTTAACAGGTTTTTTTGGAGCTTCTTTAGGCTTAGATTTTGTTTCTTCTATTTTTTTAGGAGTAGCCTTTGGCTTAGGAGTAACCTTTGGTTTTGGCTTTGCTTTAGGTGTCGGCTTTGGCGTTGCTTTAGTTTTTTTAGGGGTTGGCTTAGGTGTTGCTTTCTTTTTTAAAGAAAGTTCTGGTTTTTTTTCTTCAATTTTCTTCTTAACCTCTTTTTTCTTAATTTCCTTTTTAACTTTCACTTCAGGTTTTTTTGGCTCGGGTTTTGGAATATTTTTTTTAACATCAACTTTCTTTATTTTAGATTTAATTTTATCTTGAATTTTTGCATCAGAAGCAAAACCAGTTCCAGGTGAAATTGTTGCTGTATATACAATTTGTTTTTTTGGTTTATCTGGAAATCTATCTTTTAAAAACACAAAAACAAATAAACAAAAATGTATCAATAAAGATATAAATAAAGCTAAAACTAAATTTTTCTTCTTAACCATCCTATTCTTCTGGGTCCGTTACTAGTCCAACTTGAGTAATCCCGCCTTTATACAAGCTACTCATAACTTCCATAACCCTTCCATAGTGGATGTCCTGATCAGCTTTAATATAAATTTTATCTTCAGCATCTTTTTTTTGTTCAAAAATACTTCTAACTTTTGTAGGAAGATCCTCTAAACTTACTTCATTCTTACTTCCAAGAAACACAGCACCATCTTTATCAATTGATAAAACTATTTGTTCTGTCTTACCGCTCATAGCACCAGTGGTGACCTTAGGTAAATTAACATCAACACCTTGTTGCATCATTGGAGCAGTTACCATAAAGATAACTAAAAGAACTAACATAACATCCACAAGTGGTGTTACATTTATATCAGCAGACGCATCGCCTGAACTATTACCAGAAAATCCCATATACCTACTTAATTAAATAATGTTTAGCTATGCTTAAAAACTCAAATTTAAAACTTTGCATTTGTTCTTTAAATCTTCGTATCGAAACTGTAAAATAATTAAATGCAACAGCTGCAGGAATTGCCGCAGCAAGACCAATAGCGGTGGCAATTAAAGCCTCAGAAATTCCAGGAGCAACCGCTTGAAGAGTTGTAGTTCCAGTTGTTGAGAGTCCTTGGAAAGCATTCATAATCCCCCAGACAGTTCCAAACAAACCAATAAAAGGTGCCCCACTAGCAACTGTTGCTAAGAAAGTATTTCCATATTCTAAACTTAAAGCTTGAAAACGACTTTCTCTTTGAATTGCCATCTCAATCATACCAAGTTTTGTATCAACAGCCTTCTCCCCCTCACTCTCTTCACTTAAGATAAATGACAACTCTTTGTAACCAGAAGAAAATAGCTTAGCTACAGGACTTGCATTTAATTTATTTGAAGAATCATCTATTCTTGAAAAATTTCTTGATTCCCAAAATATTTTTGAAAACTCTTCAGATTCTTTTTTAGCTTTTTTTAGTTGAAGATATTTATAAATTGTTATCATCCAAGAAAAAACAGATAATAAAATTAAAATAATTAAAACTGCAAAAACTACGCCGCCTGAACCAAAAGCAAGCTCTAGTATACTATTATTTGCATGAGGAGTTTCCGTGATCATATAAACCTTTAATAAATATTTTAACTAATATTATAATTTTTAATAAATTTAACAAGTTATTAGAAATAAAAATATTTACTTAATAAATTAAATAATTTAACATAAGATTTATCAATCAATAAGGAAGAATATGTCTATAGATATTGCAATAAATGGATTTGGAAGAATAGGAAGAAATGTATTTAGACAAATTAATAGCTCAAAACTAGATTTCAATATCGTTGCTATCAATGATTTAACAGACCCAAAGACTTTAGCTCACCTTTTAAAATATGATTCTATTCACGGAAAATTTGAAGGCTCAGTTGAATATGATAACGATTCTATTACTGTAAATGGTAAAAACATAAAGATCTTATCAGTAAGAAACCCGGCTGAACTTCCTTGGAAAAAGCTAAGCGCTGAAATAGTCTTAGAATGTACTGGAATTTTTAGGTCTCACGAGCAAGCAAGTATGCATATTAAAGCTGGAGCTAAAAAAGTTCTTATCTCTGCTCCATCACCTGACCCTGATTTTACTGTAGCTTATGGGGTAAATCATACAGATTATGAACCTGAAAATCATAATATTATTAGTTGTGCTTCGTGTACTACAAACTGTTTAGCACCAATGGCTAAAGTTATTATGGATAACTTTGGAATTGTAAAAGGTGCTATGACAACAATTCATTCATATACTAATGATCAAAAGATCTTGGATCTTCCTCATAAAGACTTAAGAAGAGCAAGATCGGCAACAATGTCAATGATTCCAACCACTACAGGGGCTGCAAAAGCTGTAGGACTAGTAATTCCTGAACTTTTAGGTAAAGTTGATGGTTTTGCAATAAGAGTTCCAACTGCAAATGTATCAATTGTTGATTTTGTTTGTGAATTAGAAAAAGAAACAACTACTGAAGATATCAATCAAGCGCTTAAAAAAGCCTCAGAAAATGAACTTAAAGGAATATTAGGGTATTCTGAGGAACCTTTAGTTTCTGTTGATTATATCGGAAATTCACATTCATCAACTATTGATTCTGGCTTAACTATGCTTATTGACAAAAAGCTTTGTAAAGTTGTTTCTTGGTATGATAATGAAATGGGATTTTCAGCAAGAATGCTTTCTGTAGCAAAAATGGTAAAAGAGAGCCTTTAAAATGATACTTGGACTTAACTGGAAGATGAATCCTAATTTAAAGGATTTATCTTCATTATTAGATTTTTATTCTAACTTAAAGAATGATTCTGTTTTTGAAACCTTCCTATCCCCTCCTTCTATATATTTATCTGAATTTAAAAATATAGAAAATTTAAAAGAAAATAAGATTCACCTTGGGGGTCAAAATTTTATAAATAAAGATTATGGATCTTTAACTGGGGAAATAAGCATCCCGATGCTTAAAGATTTTAATTGTAATTTTGTTTTAATTGGACATTCAGAACGTAGAACTATCTTAAATGAATCTGATGAATTAATAGCTAAAAAAATTAAATATGCTTTAACACATAATATTAAAATAATCTTATGTATTGGTGAAGACTTTCAAGCACATCAGAATAATAAAACAACCCAAATTCTTAATAAGCAAATTGATTCTTTAAATTTAGATCAACAAACAGATTTTGATTTAATTACAATTGCTTATGAACCAATCTGGTCTATTGGAACTTCAAAGATACCGAGCTTAGAAATAATAAATGAAACCCTTTTAGAGATTAAAAAATATTTTAAATCTTGTTTTAGTACTAATATTAAAACTCTCTATGGCGGTTCTGTTAGTTCAAAAAATATAAAAGATATTTGCAGCTTAGAAAATGTAGATGGCGTTCTAATAGGTGGAGCTTCTTTAAAGATTGAAGAATTAAAGTATTTTTATAATCTTAAATTTTAATTAAACCTGCTCTAAATTAAAACTGTTCTAAAAAAGGATTAGAAAAATTATTAATAGCAAAAAAGCTATCAACTTCAAGATCATTTTTTGATTTAAACTTAATTGAATTTATAAACTTGTCTTCTTTTCTATTTTCCCACTTATATAAATTTGCTTTTGAAGCAAAATGGTAGTTTTTTATAAATTTTTGATTTTTAGGATTAGTTATATATATAGAATAAATCCCATTAATCTTTAATTTGCGTAATTGTATTTCCTTTCTTTTAGGATTCAGCTTACTTTTTTTACCGCTTATCTTCTTATTTTTTTCCTGATCCTTATGAATAAGCTGAATACTTAAATTTGGGCTATCCTGATAACTAAACTTAACATCAACAAGAACTGGAGATTTATTAAAAGTCTCTAACTTTGTAGCTTTATTTAAACTTAGCGTAACTTCTTCAATTTTCAATTGAGGATTAAAAATCCCCTTTAAAGAGTCTTTATAAATATCAGGCTTTGCATCTTGAATTAGATAACTTGTTCTTATCTTTTGCCAGCTGTTAATAATATCATCAGAAGAGTTTTCTTGAATTAGAGTTGAGCTAACTGTTTTATCTAAAAAAGATATTTGATCAAGATAATCTAATATGTCTCTAGAATGGTTTGAATTATCTAACAACTCTTTTATAGAAAAAATAAAACTATTAAGAACTTCTTTTGATTCTGGATTAAACTCATTTAACACTGAATATAATTTTTCTGATTTTTGGATAACAGTTAAAATTTCTGTTTTATATTCTGGTTTAGAGAACATTTCCCAATTAACTTCATCTTTAGGAACAAAGTTACTGACATGATCCATAAATTCTCTTTCAGCATTTGGATTTGAATTATGAGAAAGATATTCAACATATCCTGAATCCATTAAAACATTAAGTCTTTGTAATGGGGAAAGCGAATATAAATAGTTATCTTTATCTACTTTTAAAGTTCTCGGATTTTCTGGAGCTTCTCTTTTTGTCTTTTTGTCTTTAGAAGGATTTAAAATACTAAAAATGTTTTTAGATAGTTTTTCGCTTGAGTTAGAAAAAGTACCTTCTCTAGCTTTTTGTTTATAATTATCAAATCCTAAAATTTCAGGCAAATAAAATAATAAAAAGAATAAAAAAATTATAAAACCAAAAAGAATTACATTACTTATAAAATTAGATTTTGCCATGGTTTTAATTAATTATTATGTCTAATGTTTTTATCGACCATAAAAAGATAAAACTTAAAAAGACAAAACTTAAAAAGATAAAATAAAAAAAGAGCCTAAAATTTGATTTCTCAAAATTTAGGCAAAAACCTTTAAAAAAAAGGAAGAGAGTGAGTTTTGTTAATATTTATCCTTGTATTAACTCAACCCTTAATTTTCATCCACTCACTCTCTTCCAATCGATTGTTCTGTATCAACAATCTCAAACGCTTATAGCTTTAACTATAGCTGATACTAATCCTCAGATTAGCTATTAACTCTCAGTAATTCTCATTTGAGACTTAAGAGTTATGAATCTAACTATTTAGATAATATGTAAAATTAGTTTTTTAAGCAATATTTTGCCAAATATTTTTATAATCTTGGTTTAACCTAGCTCCTAATTGTTGTATAATTAGCGAACAATAGTGAGAGGCATTATTTGCAGCTTGCTCAGAACTTAAACCAGAAAAATAGCCATAAAGATATACCCCTAAAAACATATCTCCTGCACCCGTTGTATCAATTACTTTTTCTACTTTTTTAGCTTCAATATCATAGAAGTCAGAATTATTATAAATTACAGCCCCCTTTTCGCCGCAAGTAATTACAACATGGTTAATAGTTTTAGATAGTGACCTAATAGCATCTTTAGGATTTGTTGTATCAGTTAGACCTTGAGCTTCATTTTCATTACAGACGATAATATCTACTTTATTTAAGATAGAAGTAAAAAATTCTTTAAAACTATTTACAATAAAAATATCTGATAAAGTTAAAATAATTTTAATATCACTAGCTACGGATTCTTTTATCGCTTTTTCTATTAATAACTTTCCTGAATCTGTTGCTGCTAAGTATCCTTCAATTAATAAATATTCAGAATCTAAAAGTTCAGTTTTATCAAAATTATCAGAGCCAACAAATGCAGATGCTCCTAAATTTGTACTCATAGCCCTTTCGCCTGATTCATTCTCAATTGTGACTAAACAAACTCCGGTTCTTTCTTTATCCATTTTAATTAAAGAGCTTTTAAGATTAACTGAATTTAAATCAGATTCTATTTTTTCTCCATCCTGATCCAAGCCTATAGAACTAACCATTCTTGCAGCGCCCCCAAGCGCTGAAAAGCTTGCAAGAGAATTACAAATAGCACCTCCTGAAACATACTTTGGAGAATACTGAGATAAATTATTACGTAAACTCTCTATTCTTTCAAAATCTACAAATTGAAAAGTACCTTTTTCAATATCATTTTTTTGTAAGTCTTCTTTAGATATTGAATAAATTTCATCAAGAAGAATATTTCCTATTCCATAAATTTGATTATTTTTCATAATTAGTACCTTATTTTTTTATTATATTTAAATCTCAAATTAGTTAAACTATAGATTTTATTTAAAATTTCAATATTTATATCTTCATTATAATTAATTTTTACTAATTTATAATCAATTCCTGAATTTATAGATATATGCATCTTCTCTTTTATAATGCCATGATCTTTAGCCAAACTCTCTATAACCTCTCGAATTTGTTGGTTATTACTAAATTCTAAATTAGCAATTGATGTATTTAAGGTATTTTTAAAGCTAAAATAAAAAAAATAAATAGGTACTATTTTAATCAATATAAAAAGTATTATTATAGATATAGTTATTTTAAAATATTTCATTTTTTAAATTATGAATAAAGTCTTTGTTAAAGATAATAAACTTATTTTAGTCTTAATATCAATTTTTTTGATTTTAGGTATTGGAAATACTGTTTTTGGAATCCATAAGACTAATTTTTATCAAAAAGCCTTAAGCTTAGATAGTTCTCAAATTAGCCGAGATACACAAAATAAGGTAACTATTAATAGATATAAGGAAAAAATCCTTGCTAGGATCAACTTTTACAAAGTAACTACCTTTGGCGGTAAGATCTTTATCTCTATAGCTTTTTTTATTTTTATATATTTTTTCTTAATTAAATCTTTTTATTTTAAAAATACTTAATTTTTTTCACTTTTCTTCCGATAATAACTATAAGATGATGAAAAACCTATTTATTTTTATATTTATTAGTATCTCAAATATTGGATACTCTGAGCTGTATAAATGTATCCAGCCTGAACTAAATATCCCCTATTATAGCTCATATCAAATTCCAGATATGAAATGTGTTAAACTTAACACACCAAAAGCTAATTGTGATGATTTAGGAAATAGTTTTTTAACTCCTAACGACTTTAATTTAGATGCAGGAACTTGTAATTCTAAAACAACAAGATTTTTTAAAAAAATAGTTAATTTTGATTTATATAAACTATTTAAATAATAAAACTAATTGGGTTATTAAAAAATGCACCTTTAGTTACTGTTTTAATATTAGAATTTGCTTCTAAACTTTTAGGAATCTCTGCAAAAACGTGAGAATAAATAACTAAAGCTTTTTTACATTTTGCACTAAGCATTGAATCTAGCTCTTCAGTTTTAATCTCTGCAATTAGAAACTCAAATTCTTCATTTAAATCTTTAACAACCTTATATTCCAGACTTAAGTGATTAAGCACTTCTTTAATTTTACTTTTAGTTAACAAATTTTTAGCGTATAAGTGTATCATGATTAAAAAAATTAAATTTATATATTACTGCTATAAGTTAAATAAAACTGTTAATAAAATCAATAGCAGTTCTGGTTGTTCTTGGACCTATTCACAAAATAACAATTCTCTTGCTAAGTATTTAATTGAAGAAGCATATGAATGCTCTGATTCTTTACAAAATGGTACAGATTATGAAAAAGTAGATGAACTTTCAGATATATTATATCAAGTTATTTTAAACTCTTCAAAAAAACAAAACAATAAACAATTTGATATCAACTCTATTATTAAACATTTAAATAACAAACTAACTATAAGACATCCCTACGCATTTCAAAAAAATGATTTAACCCCAAAACAAATAAATGATCTTTGGCAAAAAAACAAATCTAAAAAAAATTACTTAGAGAAATTCAAAAGCACCCCTAAAAACTTACCTGCTCTAATAAGAGCTAGAAAATATGGGGAAATAGCTTCTAGTTTTGGTTTTGAATGGGATGATATAAATGAAAACAAAGAAAAAATTAAAGAAGAAGTTGATGAATTTTTAGATGCAACAGAGCTAGAACATACTAAAGAAGAACTTGGAGATTTATTTTTTGTTTTAGCTCAATTTGCTAGATTAAATAATTGGGATGCTGAGGAAATTTTAAATAACGGAAATAATAAGTTTTTAAAAAGAATTATAATTATGGATGAAATTGCTAAAAATAATTTAAATGACAAAAGTATTGATGAGTTAAATTTACTTTGGGATCAAGCTAAAATAAAAATTAAAAATGAAAAAACTACTTAAAGATTTAACTAATGTTATTTTATTAATATTTAAAAGTAGAAACCTACAAAGAAGCTATTTTGTCCCTATCCTGTATGCTTTATTCTCATTTTTATTTATGATAATTTTTTTATTTATTTTTAAAGATTATATATTTAAGATTATTCCTAATTTTGAAAATAAATTTTTAAATCTTTTTATTGTTATAATAAAACCATTTTTGCTAATATTAATTTCATTACTAACAGCTCTAACAACTCTTTATATCAAATTTACTTTAAATATAGAAAATTTTATTCAGGACTTTAATATTAATAAAGTGGATATTTATAATCCTAAAACTAATATATTATTAGATATTATAAAGTTTGTAAGCTTTCAAAGCATTATTTTAGTTATAACTATTTTAAGTATCCTGCTCCCTTTTTTAAGTATTTTTGGGATTATTTTAAATGTAATACTATCTGCACTTGCAATTTATGAAAAGCCTTTTGAACTAATTGGCTGTAAAAGCTACAAACAAAAAATTAAGATCTTATTAAAAAATCTTCAAACAACAATTTTTATTGGAATTATTTTTCTAGTTTCAAACTCAACAATTATTCTAGGTATATTAATTACCCCTTTATTAATTATATTAGCAATAAAAAGCCTAGAAACTTAACCCTTCATCATATCAAAGAACTCTTGATTAGTCTTAGTTCCCTTCATTTTATTTTGTAGCCATTCCATTGCTTCTAAAGGGCTTAAAGGTGCTAATACTTTTCTTAATAACCAAATTCTTTGTAGATCTTCTTCAGGTATTAACAACTCTTCTTTTCTTGTTCCAGATCTGTTTACATCAAGAGCAGGATATAGTCTTTTCTCAACTAACTTCCTATCAAGATGAAGTTCCATATTACCAGTTCCTTTAAATTCTTCAAAGATGACCTCGTCCATTCTTGAACCTGTATCAATTAAAGCAGTTCCAACAATAGTTAAACTTCCACCATTTTCAATATTTCTTGCAGCACCAAAAAATCTTTTAGGCTTATGAAGTGCATTTGAATCAACTCCTCCAGATAATACTTTTCCACTTGCAGGGATTACTGTATTATATGCACGAGCAAGTCTTGTAATAGAATCCAATAAAATTACTACATCTTTTCCATGTTCAACTAAAGCTTTTGCTTTTTCAATTACCATCTCTGCAACTTGAACGTGTCTTGTAGCTGGTTCATCAAAAGTAGAACTAACAACCTCTCCTTTTACAGACCTTTTCATATCTGTTACTTCTTCAGGTCTTTCATCTATTAGTAATACAATTAATTCAACTTCAGGGTGATTTTCTGAAATTGACTGAGCAATGTTTTGAAGTAAAACTGTTTTTCCTGTTTTAGGTGGTGCAACAATTAATGCTCTTTGTCCTTTTCCTATTGGGGAAAATAAATCAATGATCCTTGTTGATAATTGTCCTTTTTTAGTCTCACCATTAAATTTTTCATCAGGATAAATTGGTGTTAAGTTATCAAATAAAACTCTCTTTCTTAAAAAATCAGTTTTATCTCCATTTACTGTACTTAATTTTAACAATGCAAAGTATTTTTCTGAATCTTTTGGAGGTCTTATCTGCCCTTCTATTACATCACCTTTTTTTAAACCAAATTTTCTTATTTGAGCAGGAGATACGTATATATCATCAGGTCCTGGGAAGTAATTTTCATCAGGAGATCTTAAGAAACCAAAACCATCTTGTAACTTTTCTAAAACTCCACCACCAAAAATACTACCTTTATCAGCGCTTGCTCTAAGCACGCTGAAGATAACATCTTGTTTTCTCATTCCAGCACAACCTTCAAGTTTAAGTTCTGTTGCCATTTCTAAAAGTTTATCAGCGGGCATTTTTTTTAAGTCAGTTAAGTTCATAGTTCTCCTAAGTAATAAATTTTATTTTGATTCCATTTTTCTTTGAATAATACTTTTAGCTTTTACAGCTTGAACATAATCAGGCTTCATAGCAAGTATTGAATTAATTGAAAAAACTTTTTTTTCATCATTTATATTATGTAAATTAAAAAGTCCTTTAATAGGTGAAAATCTTTCTTTAAAATTATAATCTTTTAAATTAAAATTTGTTTCAGAATTTGAAACGATTTCTATATTATTTATATCATATTTTTGTATTAAAACAATAAAATCTGTAAAATTTATTAATTTATTTTCTATCTCAAAATCCTGTTTTTCTTTATTAAATAAACTAAAAATAAGTTCTTTTTTAGTAGCTTTCATTATATAAAACTTATTTAAAAAAGTACTAGAATTTCCAGCATTTAATGCTTTAAATAGATTATATGATGTAACTGGGATATTTAAACTAAGAGCTAATCCATAGGCATAACTAAAGCCTATTCTCAAACCTGTAAATGAACCTGGACCTTTAATTAACACTATCTCTGTTATTTTTTCATTAGAAGTTTTAATCAGATTATCAACCACTCTTTTTAGTTCAGTATTATGGCTATGCTCTGAGTTGATAGTAAATTCTTTTAGGTTCTCATTTATAGAAAAACCATAATTTAGATATTTAGAGGAACAATCAATATATAAAATCATACTAAAAAAGCTTCATAACATCATTTACAACTGAAAAAATCATTAGAGAAAAAAGAATAAACATTCCAACAATAGTAAATTTTTCTTGTAGTTTAAAATTAACAGGAGAGCCTTTAATCTTTTCTATTATCATAAACATAATATGACCTCCATCTAAAACTGGAATTGGCAATAAGTTTAAAACAGCTAAACTAATATTTATTAAAATCATAAAATTAAATAACCTTGAAACACTACTCGATGCAGAATTTCCTGCTTCTTTTATAATTTCAATTGGCCCAGAAAGTTTTTTTGGAGAAATTGATCCATTAACTAATAAATATAAACTTTTTAAACTTAGATAAGTAATATTAACCAATTGCATAGAGCCATATTTAATAGCTTGGGTTATGCTAATAGGTTCATAATTTAAATTAGGGATAACTCCAATCTTATAAAGATTCTTATCAATTCCCATTAAATTAGCAAAATCTTGATCAATTAACTCTGGAGTAACTGAAATATCTAAATTATCGGTATCTCTAGAAATATTTAAATTAATTGACTCACCATTAGATTCAGAGACTGCTTGAATTAAATCCTTAAATAAATCTACCTTTTTATTATTAATAGAATTTATGTAATCTCCTTCTTGTAATCCTGCTTTTGCAGCAGGTGAATTTTCCATTGTAATCTGACCTACAATTGGAAGCTCATCTATAACAGGAGATCCTTCAAAAATATTAATACTAACTGCCAATATAAAAGCTAAAATTATATTAAATAATGGACCTGCAAAAACGATATTAAATCTTTGATAAAGTGGCTTTAAAAGAAACCAATGTTTTTTATCTTGAACATAACTATAATACGGATCTGCTTTATCAAGAGTTTCGGTTTGTTCTAATATTTCTTTATCTGTTTCAGTTAAGTCATTTACATCAAGTAGTTGCCTTACCTGATCGCCTGCCATTCTAACATAACCACCTAAAGGAATTAATCTAATTGAATATTGTGTTTCCTTTACTCTAAAAGAGACTAACTTCTTACCAAATCCTATTGAAAACTCTAAAACAGCAACTCCATGATATTTTGCAAGCAAAAAATGTCCTGCTTCGTGGATTAAAATTATAAAGCCTAAAACTATTATACCAAAAAATACACTCATAAAATTATTTCATTATTAAAATTATTATTAGATAAAAACTATTTAAAGAAAATAATAAACCATCCATTCGATCTAAAATCCCGCCATGTCCTGGTATTAAGTTACCAAAATCTTTTTTATTATTTATTCTTTTTATACAACTTAACAAAATATCTCCTATTTGAGAACTAATAGAAATAAATAAACTAATAAAAAAAATTAAGAACAAACTATCACTAAAGTAAAATAAATCTTTAAATAAAAACCCTGCTAGAATACCAAATATTAATCCTGAGATACTTCCTTCAATTGTTTTTTTAGGAGAAATCATTGGAGAGATTTGTTTGCTTCCAAATTTTTTACCAAAAATATAAGCAAAAATATCAGCTGATGCAACAATTAAAATAACATATACTAATAATTTAAAACCTGTTGTTTGTTGTAGGATAAAATACATTGATAAAAATCCTGGAAGAACCAGCAATATTAAAGGAAGTAAATTTATCACTTTATCTTTAAGTACTTCTAAAGATTTTTTATTAAAAACTAAAAAATCTAAAATAAAGATATGAACTATAAGTAAAAAATATAATAAATATGCTTTTATAGAGCTTACAATGCTATACGAGTTAAATTGATCAAAAATAAATAAAGATAAAAATATTGGTAATATATATATATATAAGTATTTATAGTTAATACATCTTTGATATTCCTTAATAGAAAATATTAATAATATAAGTGTCAAAAGACTGTAAACAGTTCCTAAAAAACTGTATTTACCATCAATTAAAAACAAAATAAGTATCAAGCAAAGTAAACTTATAGTTGAAACTGTTCTAAGATAAAAGTTACTTTTCATTTTGCGTCTTATTTAATTGTTCATTTGTTTTACCAAATCTTCTAGTTCTTTGTGAAAATTGAGCAATATCTGATAAAAAATCATCTTTCTCATATTCAGGAAAAAGTTTTTTAGAAATAATAATTTCAGAGTAAGCAATTTGCCATAATAAAAAATTTGAAATTCTAATTTCCCCACTTGTTCTAATTAATAAATCTGGATCTGGGCTACCTGCTGTATATAAAGAATTTGAAAAGTATTCCTCATCAATAGAATTAATATCAATTTTATTTTCGATAACATCACTTATACATTTTTTACTTGCTTGTAAGATATCCTCTCTACCGCCGTATGATATAGCAATATTTACTAATAATTTATTCTCACCTTGTGTTGCCTCTTCAAGATCACTCATTTCTTTTTGAAGTACAGTGTCTAACTTAGAAAAATTTCCAATAAACTTAACTCCAATATTATTCTTAATTAAATCTTTTCTTTCTTTTTTAATAAAAGTTTTTAAAATACCAAATAAGCTTTTAATTTCTTTTTCAGGTCTTTTCCAATTTTCTGTAGAAAATGCATAGATAGTTAAATATTTAACTCCTATCTGCCTAGAAGTTTTTATAAGCATTCTAACTGTATTAGCGCCCTTTCGGTGTCCTTCAATTCGTAGCAGCTTTCTCTTAGTTGCCCAGCGGCCATTACCATCCATAATAAATGCTATATGCTGTGGGATTTTTTCTAATTGACTGGTCATTTTAGACCTCCATCATTTCCTTTTCTTTTTTAGAAAAGACTTCATCAATTAATTTTATAAACTTATCCGTAACTTTTTGGATATCATCTTGTAGTTTTCTTGAATCATCTTCAGAAATTTCTTTAGCTTTTAAATCTTTTTTAATTATATCTATTTCTTCTCTTCTAATATTTCTAATTACAACTCGAGCTTCTTCTGTTTTAGAATTTAAAACTTTTATTAAATCTTTTCTTCTTTCTTCTGTTAAACTAGGTATATTTACTCTAATTAAACTCCCATCTCTTGATGGATTTAAGCCTAAATCAGAACCAGAGATTGCTTTTTCAATTAAATCTAAAGACCCTGCATCATAAACTTGAACAACTAATTGTTTTGGCTCAGGAGCTGATACCATACCTAATTGATTTAAAGGAACTAAAGACCCAAAGTAATCTACTTTGATTCCTTCTAGCATACTTGCGCTTGCTCTAGCACCTCTCATTTTATTAATTTCAGATTGAAAATGCTCCAGAGCTTTTTGCCCTTTTTTATTAAATCCAACAGTCATAATAATTAATCTCCTTTATTTTCTACTTTTGTACCAATTTGAGAACCATTTATAATATTTAAGAGATTTCCTTTTTTCTTAATATTAAAAACTATAATTGGCATATTATTTTCTTTACATAAAGAAACTGCAGCTGCATCCATTACTTTTATTTCTTTTTTAAGGACATCAAGATAATTAATGTTTTTGTATGGTTTTGCATCTGGAAATATTTCTGGATCTTTATCGTAAACTGCATCAACTTTGGTTCCTTTTAGTAAAATATCAGCGCCAATTTCCATAGCTCTTAAAGATGCGGCTGTGTCAGTTGTAAAATAAGGATTTCCAATTCCTGAAGCAAAAATTAGAACTCTATTTTTCTCTAAATGTCTTATTGCGCGTCTTCTTATATATGGTTCTGCAATTTCTCTCATTTCTATAGCGCTCATCATTCTACTTGGAACATCATTTTGCTCTAAAAGATCCTGCAGAGCTAAAGCATTAATATTAGTTCCTAGCATCCCCATATAGTCACCAGTAACTCGTTTAACACCTTCTGAAGTTAACTGAACACCTCTAAAGATATTCCCTCCACCAATAACTATTCCTAGCTCAACTCCAAGTGAGGTAATTGATTTTATTTCTTGTACTATATATCTTATTACTTCAGGACAAATCCCAAATCCATTACTTCCAGCTAAAATTTCTCCGCTTAATTTTAAAAGAACTCTTTTGTGTTTAACCGTAGTAGAACTCATTAAGATTAAACTCCAGATATTGTAGAAGCAACTTCAGAAGCAAAATCTACCTCTTCTTTTTCTATTCCTTCTCCAACTGTGAATTTAACAAATCTTCTTATAGTAACTTTTTCACCGCACTTAATCGATAATTCACCGATAACATCATTAACAGAAAGTTTACCAGAATCATCTTTAATAAAACCTTGCTCTAAAAAGACATTTTCGCCATAAATCTTATCAATTTTACCATCAATAATCTTATCAGCCATTTTCTTTTGATTTTCATTTAAAGTTTCTAGAATTATTTCTTTTTCTTTTTCAATAAAAGAATCAGGAACCTCTTCTCTATTTAGAAATTGAGGATTCATAGCGCAGACATGCATTGCTAATGAATTTGCAGTTTCTTTAAAATCATCTCCACGCGCTACAAAGTCAGTTTCACAATTTAGCTCTACTATTGCACCAACTTGACCACCAGCGTGTAAATACATACCGATAAAGCCTTCAGCTGCAACTTTTGAAGCTCTCTTATCAAGGCTTTTTAAACCTTTTTTTCTTAAAAACTCTATAGCTTTTTCTATATCACCATTTGACTCAGTCAAGGCTTTTTTGCAGTCCATCATCCCTGCACCAGTTTTTTCTCTTAAATCTTTTACTAAACTAGCAGTAATAGTCATATCTAATCTCCGTTATGTTTTTATTTTTTTGCAGACTTTGAAGGTTTTTTTTCTTCTACTATTGTTTCAGAAACTTTTGTCGATGAAGCATCAGCTTTCTTAGCTTTTGCTTTACCTTTTCTTTGATTACTTTCAAAATCTTTAAAGCCTTCATTAATAGCTTTTGCTATCCCCATTGCAAACAACTTAATAACTCTTGATGAATCATCATTTGATGGAATTGGAAAGCTAACTAAATCAGGGTCTGAATTAGTATCAATTAAAGCAATTACAGGTATATGTAATTTTCTAGCTTCTTTTACAGCGTTTAAGTCTTTATTAACATCATTAATAAACATCACACTTGGAATTTTTCTCATTGATTTAATCCCACCAAGATTTGATTCTAATTTATCAATTTGTCTTTGAAGCATTAATTTTTCTTTTTTAGCAATTTTAATTTTAGTATCAGGTTTTTCACTTTCAACTAAAAGCTTTTCTAATTTAGTAAGTTTAGAAATTGACTTTTTAATAGTATTAAAATTACTTAATGTTCCACCAAGCCATCTGTTATTAACATAGTTAATACCACATGCATTTGCTGCTTCCATTATTGGTCTTTTTGCTTGTTCTTTAGTTCCAACAAATAAAAAACTTCCACCAGTTGATGCGATATCTTTTACATATTTATTAACTTTATCCCAAGCCTCTAGAGTTTTATCTAAATTAATAATTGAAATTTTATTTCTTGTTGTGAAAATAAACTCTCCCATTTTTGGATTCCAACGATCTTCTCTATGTCCAAAATGCGCACCTGCTTGTAGTAAGCTTGTTAAGTTTACATCATAATTTGCTGGGTTATTATCCGTAGCTTCTTCTTCTTGAATTACTTCTTTTTTAAGTTCTTTTCTAGGAGTTTTTTTTGCCTCCTCAACTTCTGTTACTGCCTCTAATTCAGTAATAACTTCTTTTTTTACTTCTTTTACTTCATTTGTTGTATTTTCTTCTGTCATAATTTGCCTTAGTTAATCCTCCCTAGATTTTTAGTATTTTTAAGCACTAAGACTAAATCTAGGTGTGTATTTTTAAATAATATTGCAATTTTTGATAATATAAGCAAGTATTTAGATTCAATTTTTTAGTTTTCAAGCTCTAAAATGCACTCATTTATTCTATTTACAGATTTTTCTTTCCCTAAAGCATAAATACAAGAAAATAAAGGAGGAGTTGCCATTTTACCAGTAGTGGCAATTCTGATAGGAATTAAAACTTGCCCCATCTTTAAATCAAGTTCTTTAGGGATTAATTTCAAACTTTTCTCTATATCATCAAGCTCAAAACTAGAAAGATTTTCTAATTTCAATTTAGCAGCTTCTAAAACTGTTATAGCGGTTTGAGCATCAATCTTTTTTAAAATACTTTCTAATTCTCTAGATTTCAAATCTGAAAAAAGAAACTCCACCTCATCAGCAATTTCTGAGGTTAACTTTACTCTATCCTGAACTGCGCAGCTAATCTTATCCCAAGCATTTTTATCAAAGTTTAAAGATTTTTTTGCAATTTCTTTTACTGCTATTTTTTCAAAATCTTGATGATCTAATTTTTTTAAATAAACACTATTCATCCAAATTAATTTTTGTTGATCAAAAACCCCATTAGAGTTATTGATATGTTCAATAGAAAAAGAATTAATTAGCTCCTTGATAGTAAAGACTTCTTGTTCGGACCCTTTTCCAGGAGACCAGCCGATAAGAGTAATATAGTTAATTAAAGCTTCTGGCAAAAACCCCATATCCTTATAATAATCTAAAGATTCAGCACCAGTTCTTTTTGAAAGTTTTTTTCCATCTCCCCCTAATATTGTAGGCAAGTGACAAAAAACAGGAGGCTCTAATTCTAATAATTTATATAAAAGCAAATGTATTGGCGTTGTAGGAACCCACTCTTCGCCTCTAAATACATGTGTGATTTCCATTAATGTATCATCAACAACTGAAGCTAGATGATAAGTTGGCATTTTATCTGATTTTAATATCACCGGGTCCCTTAACGGCGGATTATCCCAACTAATAAGCCCTCTTACTCCATCTTCAAAACTAATTTTAAAATCATCAGGAAGCCTTAGCCTTACAACGTGCTCTGTATCTTTAGAAACTTTCCGAGTCCGACAATAGCCAGAATACCCAGGCGCCTCTTTTCTTGCCATCTGCCTTTTTCTTTCCATATCAAGCATTTGAGTAGTACAATCACAGCGATAAGCATGTCCTTTTTCAATTAATTTTTCAGCATATTCTGAATAAATCTCTTTTCTTAAACTTTGTATATAAGGACCTTTTGGAGAATTATAATCTGGTTCAAGACTACATTTAAGTTTTTTAAATTCTTCATTTGAAGGACCTTCATCAATATCAATTCCAAGCCATTCAAAACTACTTATTAAATAATCAATTGCTCCTTCTTGTGACCTATCTTGATCTGTATCTTCAACTCTTAAAAGAAAATCTCCATTATGTTTTTTAGCAAAAAGCCAAGGATAAATAGCTGTTCTAAATCCGCCAATATGTTGCTTACCTGTTGGACTTGGGGCAAAACGTGTTCTTACTTTTTTATTCATTTATAAACCTATTAAACTCTTCTTCATTTAAAATATTAATCTTTAGCGCCTTTGCTTTTTCTAACTTACTTCCAGGATTTTCTCCACAAATTAAATAATTAGTATTCTTACTTAAGCTTGAAACTACAGACCCGCTTTTAACTTCAATCATCTCTTTTAACTCCGCTCTTGGTTTTTCAAATGTCCCTGTTATAACAAACTTTAAGTTCTCAAACATAGTATCAAGTTTTTTAGGCTTTTGAAATCGAAAATTTAAAGAAATTAACTTATTAAATACATCTAAATTCTCTTGATCTTGAAAATATTCGACAAAACTTTCAGCTGTCTGATCCCCTATTTCGTGAATTTGTATTAGGTCTTCATATTTAATATCTAGTATCTTTTCTGGGGTATCAAAATTACTTGTAATAATATTAGCCGCTTTTGCTCCAACGTGTCTTATACCTAATCCAAAAATGAACTTGGAAAATTTAACTCTTTTAGATTCTTCTATTGCTTTAAGTAATTTTGTTATTGATTTTTCTTTAAACCTATCTAACTTAATTAAATCCTCAAACTTAAGTTGATATATATCATAAATATTAGAAATTATTTTATGATCAAAAAACAATCTAACATTTTTTTCACCTAAAGTTTTAATATCTAAAGCTGATTTTGAAGTAAAATGAATTATATTTTGCACTCTCTGATCGGGGCAATTTAAATTAACACACCTTTTGATAACTTCTTCTTTCTCAATTTCTAATTTCTGACTACAAGATGGACAATCTAAAGGAAATACAATTTCTTTTTCAGACCCATTTCTTTTTTCAGCAACAGGACCAAGAACGGCAGGAATAACATCTCCTTGCCTTCTAACTATTACCTCATCACCTATTTTAATCTTTTTTCTTTTTATCTCATCTTCATTATGTAAAGTCGCCCTTTCAACGACAACTCCTCCAACTTGAACAGGTTCTAATATAGCAACTGGAGTAATCGCTCCTGTTCTTCCAACTTGGAATTGAACATCATTAAGTTTAGTGAACGCTTGAATAGGTTTAAATTTTAAAGCAATTGCCCACTTTGGAGATCTTTGTTTAAAACCAAGATTTTCTTGTATCTTAAAATCATTAATTTTAACGACTAAACCATCAATATCATATTCAAATTTAGCTCTATTTTTTTCTATTAACTGATATTGTTTAATTATATCTTTTAAATTTGAGTAAACTTTCAATATGGGAGAAACTTTAAAACCATTTTCTTTTAAAAAATTTAAAGATTCAAAATGAGATTTAAAACTTTTACTAGCCGACCTAACTACAGAATATGCAAAAAAAGAGAGATTTCTTTTAGCTGTAACAGAAGAATCTAACTGCCTAATACTCCCAGATGCTGTGTTTCTAGAATTTGCAAATAATTTTAAATCATTCTTTTCTTGATATCTATTTAATTTTTCAAAATTAGCTTTTGAGAATAAAACTTCCCCTCTAACTTCAAAAATACCTTTTCCAAAGTCCACATTTAAAGGAATATCAGAAATAGTTTTTGCATTTAAAGTAACATCTTCTCCAAACAAACCATCTCCTCTTGTTAAACTTTGAACTAAAACTCCATTTTCATAAATTAAAGTTAAAGCTACTCCATCAAACTTATGCTCTAAAGTGTATTCTATATTTTTTAGATCTAAATCTTTTTCTATTCTAGTAAAAAAACTACTAAGCTCTTCTTGATTCATAGCATTATCAAGAGAAAGCATTGGAATAACGTGCTGAACTGATTTAAAAGAATCAAGCGGTGTATATCCAGCATATCTAGAAGGTGAATTGTTTAAAACTAAATCTGGATTTTCATTTTCAAGTTTAACTAGCTTTTTAAATAATAAATCATACTCAGCATCTGAAACAAGAGAGACACCTTTTGAATGGTATGCTTGATTATAAGAATTTAGATTATCAACTAATTCTTTAATTTCTAATTTAATTTTCTTTTTCATTTAATTTTAATATTAAACTATCAAATCTTTTTAATACAGCATCCCAATTATATTCTTCTTTGACATAATTATAACCATTTATCCCTAAAATTTGAGCCTTTTCTTTATTATTTAATAAATAATCTAATACTGCGCAAAATTCTTTAGGATCTTTAAAGTAAAGCCCTGCGTTGGCTTTTTCTACATGTCCTTTTGTTACTTTACTCTGATAATTAATTATTACTGGTTTTTTATTCAACCAAGACTCCATTAAAACTATTGAAAAAGATTCATTAACAGAAGCTTGAATGAGACCTGAAGAGTTATTTATTAATTGTTGCTTTTCTTCTTCAGTAACATAACTTAAATCGATAATATTTGGGTGTTTAATTACTGAGTCTCTATGAATATCTGATATATCACCGCCTCCAACAATAACTAGTTTTACATCTGTTTTAGGATTTTCTTGTAAATAAAAATCAAAACAATCAACTAAGTAATCTAAATTTTTCCCAGTTTCTTTTCTGCCTAAATATAAAAAATATCTAAAATCTTCTTTAAAATATTTTCCAGATATATTATTTTCAATATTATCAAAACCTAATCCCACAACCTCAGATACTGATGATCCATAAAGTTTAGAAGCCAAATCTTTTTCTTCTTTTGCATTAAACATACAGGCTCTAGCATTAGAAAACATATAACTCATTATATCTAAATAAGCGTATGACTCATCGTGAAGACAAGGAATAAGTACAGCTTTTTCTTTTACTATCTGAGATCCAAAAAAAGTAGTTCCAAATAGATATGGGGCAAAGAAAAATAAATCCATTTCATCTTTTAATTCATTTATTCTATTATATAAGTTTTGAGAATTAACAGAAGTTCTAATCCATTCAAGTTGCTCATCAATAGTTAACTCTTGACCGCTTGTTAATTTTATTTGAAGAGGCACCCAAGTATCAGTATCTCTTTGATCTACTAAATATCTTTCAACTTTAATTCCAGATTCTACTGTAGCCCCTTCTTTATAAGAATTTTCCCAGGTCCTATTATCTTTTGCGCAAGTTGCTAATATTGTTATATCCTCTCCTCTTTGGACAAGTTTAGTGGCAATTTGACGAACTAGCCCTTCAGCGCCACCAGCAAAATCTCCAGATCTTGGAATTACAAAACAGTATTTACTCATTCCAATCAAACTCCTTAAAAATTGGATCTATAATATCAAGTCCAATATTTCCAACATATGATTTCATCTCGTTAAGTAAACTTTGACTTGCTTGTTTTTCAAAATCAGCCCAGAGAGCATTATGCTTTTTAAAGGAATCTAAATTTTTTATTATTAAATTTTTAAGAAAATTAAAATTTATATCTTTATTATAAAAACTTTGGGCAAATTCCCTTGCAACAATATTTGTACCTATTTTTTTAATATTAATAAATTTATTAATTATTGAATCATACTCTAAACTTTCTTTACTTCCAACATTTACTTTAAATGCTGCAGTTTCTGGAATATAATCTGCAAAATGAAAATTATTTGTAATTATGTATTTTCCAGCAGCTAAGCTCATTTCCAAAAAAGGTGAAATGTTTTTATAAAAACTAAATTTTGTATGCAGAACCAAATCTGATTCCAGCAAAATATCATACCAAGTATTTTCAGATTTTGAATTATATATTTTAAAATTTGTTATATTATTTTCAGATAATAATTTATTAGCGTGTCCTTCAAATTTTTTATCAAGCATCCAATGAAACATAATTTTATCATTAAATTTCTCTAAAACAGGTAAAAACTTATGAGACCTAGAATCAAACTGAGAACAACCAGAAAAAGCAATATTTAAAAGCTCATTTTCTTTTGGTTTAATATTATAAAACTTCTCTGAAGCAGCTGTAGGAAAATAAATATTTCTTTTATCTGTATTAAACTTAATCTGATCTTTAATAACATTTGAAAAATCGACATTAAAAGCAGCTGATGATAATAAAGATATTAAGCTATAAGCACTTTCTCTATGCGCGTGAGGAATTTTTTGGTACTTCTCATCTAGTCTTTCATATGAAATAAACTTAGATTGATTATAATTCTCACAATTTAAATGCCAAGCGCTATTAACCATTGGTATTGGTCCATAGTTTGAGTGTATAAAATCATGAAAATAAACAATCCCTGGAATCTGAACTATATGCATTCTTATAAAACTTAATTCATCATTATCTTCTAGATTATAAAAGAAGAGATCATAAGGATTAGTTTTATGATTCACTCTAGCTTTTCTATAGTTTGTAAATTTAATACCTTCTTTTTCTATATCTTGTTTTGAATAAAAATCTACTTCAAAATTTTCTGTTAAAAAACTATAAATTTGTTTTGTAAACCAATAAGAGACAGAAAAAGAATCTTGAAAATTACTATCTGATGAAAACCAAGCTATTCTAATTTTTTTATTTGTCATTTAATTATTAATTGGCTTTAATAAATTATTAATTACTTTATCCCAGCTTGAATCCATAAAACCCGCATCTTTAATAAACTTAAAAGCATTTTCACCTAGTTTTTTTGTTAAGTTTAAATCTAAGTTAAGTTTATTTATAGCTTCTCCTATTGAATCAGCATTTGGTTTGCAAACAAAGCCATTTTCTCCATCGACAACAAACTCTAAAACTCCGCCGCTATCATTTGCAGCAATAACAGGTTTTTTAGAAGCAAAAGCTTCTAGTGTTACATATCCATAATCTTCATTAAATGGTGCGTAATAGACAGCTAAAGAGTTTGCAAATAAATTAATTAAATCTTCTTCGCTGACCCTTCCTAAAAATTCTACTCTATCCTGAACTCGATAATGCTCAATTTCATTTTGTAAAAAATCTATTATTCCTGGTTCATCAGGAGAGCCTACTATTTTTAGTTTTACACTTTTATCTACATTAATAAGAGATCTAATTGCTAAATGAACTCGTTTAATATTACAAATCCTTCCAACAGATAAAATATATTTTTCATTATCTTTTTCATAAGGACCCGATTTATACTTATCTCCTAAAGGAAGCGGTGGATAAAGAACCTCGGCATCAATATTATTATACTCTTTCAATCTATTTGAAACATTTTTACTAATAGCAGAAACATAATTTGCTTCTCCAATAACTTTAGTATCTGATTGATAAATTTTAGTTCTTAAAGCTTCATCGCGTGGATCATCACTAAAATCTGAAAAGCAGTCTCCGTAAAGATCATAAGCAGAACGTAGCTGGTGAACTAGCCAGATACTTTTCTTTTTAGCTTTAGCAAAATAACAAGGAAACTTTGTTGCAATAATTAAATCAATATCCTCTCCTCCAAAACTATCCATAGGAAAAGCTCTCCAAAATGCAGCTTGAGTCAAATAAGATTCTTTTGGTTGAGTATTAAAAGGAAGTTCAATCTTATCAGCATTATGTCCACGATTATTTAATTCTTTAACAAGAGTATTAACTAAAATCTCCTGCCCTCCTTTTGTAAAAGGTACAGTGGGTCCTAAAACTAAAATATTAGCCATTTTTAAACCTCCAAAGTTTGAGCAATTAGACAATAATCTTGAAAACCAAAGAGAAGATCGTTTAATCTTTTTATGTTATGATTATACATCGAGACCATATCTATCCATCTTGCTGGCAGGTAATCTTCTTGCTCTAATTCTCTTAATAAACTATCAGAAGGAACAGGTGAAAGATTTTTAATTTCTAAAACATCTAAACCACAAGTTTTTGCTAAGAAAGATAAAGTATCTGGGTGCTGAGGAAAAACGTGAGTTGGGTCTCTAAAATAGTTTGAAGATAAAGCTAAAATCGACTGCGGATTAATGGTTTCAAAAATAATTTTTCCAGATTTTATAACTTTTTTAGATGCTAATTTAAAAAGTGTTGCTAATTGATCTTGAGTTAAATGTTCAACAACTTGAAGTGCTATTAAACCACCTAAGGAGTTATCTTCTAAAGTTTGCAAATGAGCAATTGCATCTCCATACTCTACAGAGAGCCCTTTTTCTTTACAGGATTTAACCATAGCCATATCAAGATCCATTCCAAAACTTGTAATATTGTTAGTTTTAAAACTTTCTAAAAGCTCACCCCTTCCTGGGCCAATTTCAAAAATAGGTTTTGTCGATTCAAGAAAATGATCAATATAAATCTGTTGCCTAGCTTTAATCTCTGACTCATCACCTCTGAATCTGTTTTCTAATAATAAATATGAATAGTCTAAATTATCAGGCTTAAACATTTCTAATTCATTTTTATTTTGGGTAAAAGAAGGATTATCTTTTTTACTTAAAGCAATTATGCTTTCCACTCCTGAAACTACAGAAGATAAAGTGTCCATTTTAGATTCCATTTTAGAAACAAATGCATTTAAGTCATAAAGATTATCTCCTATTTCTTTAAAACTATTTTCAAATCTATTTGTAATATTTTTCTCAATTGTATGTAGTTCAGAATTAACATCATCAGAAAGCATATTAACTTTATCAGTTAAAGAACCAAAGTCTGAATCAATCTTATTTTTTAATTCCCAAAAGTTGTCAAAATCTCTATTATCAATATAATCATTTACACTTGATAAATGCCTTACAAGATGAGTTTTAAAAGATCTTTGATTTTCAAAATAATCAGGGATTAAACTTTTCACATATTTTAATGATTTTTGTTTAGTCTTAGCAAGAAGCTTACCTAAGATTCCAAATCTTCCAGGTTTAATACTATCAATATAATCCCAAAATGCTGCTCTATGGTTTGTACTTAAAAAATAAAAATCATTTGAAGAGTGTAGAGATCCTGCAGAAGATTTTTTTTCTATTTTCTTAAGCTTGAGTTTTTTAGTTTTAATTTCCTTTTTAGAGATATCTTCCCTAATTTCTTTCATAATCTCTTTAATATCGATTGCTTCGTTTGACATATTTTAAACCTCTAAAAATGCATTATAATCTAACACTTTTTTGCATAATTGTACAAATTCCTCAACTTGTAAATTTTCTGCTCTAATATTGTCAGAAAAGTTTAAATCTTTAAAAATTTCTAATAATTTATCATTATCAAATAAATTTGAAGATTTTAGCGAGTTTAGTAACTTTTTTCTTCTATTTTTAAAACTAGCAGTTAATACTTTCTTAAAAGCTTTATTATTATCAATTTTATATGGACTTTCATTATAAAAATCTAATTTAACTAATTTAGAAAAAACTTTAGGCTTTGGGTAAAAACATTCTGGAGGAACAATTTCACCATCTATAACTTTAGAATGGACTTGAAGGTTTATACTAAGAATACTATAAGCTTTAGAATTTGGTTCTGCTTTTAATCTATTAACAAATTCTTTTTGAAGCATTAAAATTGCAGAGCTTATATATTCTTTATAATTTACAAAATGAAAGATAATATCACTTGAAAAGCTATAAGGTAAATTTCCAAATACAATTAAATCTTTTCCAAATTGAGAAAAATCTACTTCCCTGACATCCTGATTAATTATAGTTGCATTTGGGAACTTAAACTTTAAATTTTTAGCTAATTGATCTTCTATTTCAATTAGAATTAAATTGTCTGTTAATTCGTTAAGGTGCTCAGTCATAGCCCCGATACCTGGACCGATCTCAATTATAGTTGGGACTTTAGTTTGTATATTAGATAATTTAATTATATCAAAAACAACAGCTGGTTCTATTAAAAAATTTTGCCCCTTTGATTTAGAGGGTTTAATATTATTTAATTTTAAATAGTTTATAATATCTGTTTTATTCATATATTTTCCATCTAGAATTAACTTCTATATTTTTAAAATTAATATTTAATTTTTCTCTTTTATAAGCTGTAAAACCTATCATTGCTGCATTATCAACAGAATGATTAAATTTTGGATAATATACATTTTCAAATTCAGAACTTGCAAGCATTCTTAAATTTTTATTAGCTGACACCCCACCTGTAACTGTTACGGTTTTAATTCCTGTGATTAAAGATTGTTTTTTTAATTTTGTAATTAAGTTTTTATTAATAGAACTTTGTATCATAAAAGCAATTTCTGGAATACGTTTCTTAAATTCCTCATTTGAAAAATTCTCTTTTTCTTTTTTTACTAGTAAGCTAATAGCTGTTTTAAATCCTGAAAAACTAAAATCATCAGAATCTTTCATAAATTGAATATTTTTATAAGTAGATTTATTAACAGTATCTGCCTCATTTGCCAATAAAGCACCCCCAGGATATGGAAAACCTAAAAGATAAGAACACTTATCATACGCTTCCCCGGCAGCATCATCAGTCGTCTTTGCAAGTAATTTATATTCTCCAATATTATTAACTTGAACTATTAAAGTATGACCACCTGAAACAACTAAACTTAAATATGGAAATTGTAATTTAGGATTATCCATTAATGGTGCTAAAATATGTCCTTCAATATGATTTACACAAGCAATATTTATATCTGATCCAGAAGATAAACCTTTAACAAAAGAGCTCCCCATAAGTAGGCACCCTAGCATTCCTGGGCCAACAGTGACTGCCAATAAGTCAATATCAGATAATGTTAAATTATTATTTTTTAGTATTAAATTATAAATTAAAGGGATATTTTTTAAATGCTCACGACTAGCAAGTTCAGGTACCACCCCGCCGTACTGAGCATGTAGCTTTACTTGCGTTGAGATTATTTCATCAATAATTACAAACTTATTATCTATTTCACTTGATAAACAAATTGCTGATTCATCACAACTAGATTCTATTGCTAGAATTTTCATTACTTATTTAAATCCTTTAAATAAGTAGTAATCGAAAGCAGGTCATTATCATTTATAGCTAAAGGGAGTTGTGAGCAATTTGAGTTTGTAGAAATAAGGTTTTTTATTTGGGAGACTGAACTTGATTTTAAACTATCACTTATTAAACTAGGTGTGGTTTTTGACCCGGATAAATAAAAATTATCAGAATGGCAATAACTACATCTTGCAACATTATCAAAAAGATAATTTCCGTATACTAATAAATCTTTTTTATTTAGCTCAGGAATATAGTTTAATTCTTTCTGTATTAGATTATAATCTTTAGAAATATAAGAAATCAATGAAAATAAATCATTTGAATTTAAATTTTCATAAGCTTTATGTTCAATAATTTTTGATGACCTTAAGGCAGAATAAATATTTTCAGGTTTAAGTAAATCCTTATTAAAATGACAATTACTACATTTTGCTAACTTATTGTAAAGATAGTCACCATTTTGATTGTTAACTGACTTAATATTTAACTCAGGGTCTGTAGTTTTTATACAGGAAACAATAAAAAATAGTAAAAACAATAATATTTTTTTCATTTACTAACCTTCAATCTTAATAGTGGTAACTCTGTTGCCATCTTTTTTCTTTGTTACTACTAAATAATTTCTATTTTTTTCCAATTTAGTAATAATATTATTTAAAGATATTTCATTTTCAATTCTAAAAGTAGATATCTCTAAAATTATATCCCCTTTTTCAATACCTGATTTTGAAGCAGCAGAACCAGGCAGTACATTTGTAACTAAAACCCCTTTTCTATCTTCTAGATAATAAGATTTTTTAATTTTTTTATCAATATCACTAACTGTTATCCCTATTAGATTTGGCTCTATCTCATCTAAACCAACAGTATCAGGAAAAACCAAACTTTCAGAGTCTTTTAAAATTGTATTTATAAACAAAGGATTTCCTTCTCTTATAATTCCTATTTTAATCTTCTCCCCAACTTCTCTATCTGAGACAATATATTTTAACTCATCATGCTTTAGTACTGGAATATCATTAATAGAAACAATTACATCTTTAATTTTTAATTTAGCATCAAATGCTGAAGAACCTGGTAGGATTTCAGCGATTAAAGCACCCATTGGTTTTTCTAAATTTAGACATTCAGACAACTCAGGAGTTACTTTTTGAATTAGAACTCCTAAAACTCCTCTAGAAACTTTACCATGTTCTTTTAAATGTTTAATAATTTTTTTTGTTAAATTAATTGGTGTTGCAAAACCAATTCCAATATTAAAACCTGTTGAAGACTTTGACCCTGGACTAAAGATAGCAGTATTAATTCCTATAACTTGTCCTTGTGAATTAAATAATGGCCCCCCTGAGCTTCCTGGATTAATTGAAGCATCAGTTTGTATGTATCTATCATAAGGTGAATTTTTTTTAGAAGCTAATTTTCTAGATTTTGCAGAGATAATTCCAGCAGTAACTGTTTGCCCTAATTGAAATTGATTTCCAATTGCTATTGCCCACTGACCAACTTCAATTTCATCAGAGTTTCCAAAAAAAGCTGGAACTAAATTCTCAGATTCTATTTTTAATAATGCTAAATCTGTTTTTACATCTTCACCAATTAAAACAGCATCATATTCTCTACCTTCTACATTGAGCTTAACTTTGATATTGGTAGCAGAATCAACTACATGCTGATTTGTTACAATGTAACCATCTTTAGAAATAATAACACCAGAACCCATCTGGGAGCTATTCTCGGAGTTATCAGGGTAGAGTCTATCTATTCCGTAATATTCTTCATCATAGTTAGTTTCAGTTTTAGCTGAGATTATAACAACTGACTTACTAAGAACTTTAACTAATTCTTTAAAATCAGGATAAAATACTGATTTATCAGAAACCTTAATTTTAGGACTACCTTCTATATAGTGCTGTGCATTTAAATTAAAAATGAAAAAGAGAGTATATAAAAAAAATAAAAATAATTTAACCATTAGTATGCTTTACAAAGCTTATTTGTAAAGTATGTGAGATTTCATCAACTAACGCAACCTCTTGATCTGTTAAATTTCCTTTTGTCTTTTCTTTTAGTAGTAAAATGATATCTATTGTTTGTTTAGCTTGATCCAAATTAATTGGCGCTTCAGGAAACCCTTCTGGAGCGGGAATCTCACCCATTTGAATTAAACTTTGAGTTGCTAAAGAAACTATAAAAGATGAAAAATCTAAATTATTATTAGAATCTTCCATCTTCTTATCTTCAGTTATATTTTTATTAACTGTTATATCTTTTTGACTTAAGTCAGATTTAACATCTTTAGAATCAGTAGTATCTTGATTTTTATTACCATCTGAATCAAAGCGGCGTTTATCTTTTACAACAAAGCCTTTATTATTATCTTCTTGCTGAGTCATTTTTAATTAAAGAAACCCGTAATTTCACCTTGTATAGCATCTGTACTTTCAGATTTTATTATACAAAGTTCAGAAACTAATAATTTTTCAGCTGATTCAAGCATCTTTTTCTCACCAAATGATAAATCTTTATCATTACTTAAAAGCTTTAAATCTCTAATTACTTTAGCAATTTCATATAAAGAGCCTGTTTTGATTTTTTGACTATACTCACGAAACCTTCTGTTCCATGTTTGAGTATCAATTTTTGTTTCTCTATCTTTTAAAATTGAGTATACTTTTGAAACTTGTCCCTTAGAAGCAACTTTTCTTAAGCCAACAGACTCAGCTTGAACTAATGGAACCATTATCTTCATTCCATTGTCTGCTATAGTTATTTCTATAAAGTTTTGTTTTGTTCCTGCTATTTTTTTACTTTTTAAAGAGTTAACAACTCCTACTCCGTGTCCTGGATATACTACCTGATCGCCTTTTGTAAAACTTAGTGGTTTTCTTACAGTCATTTAATTTCCTTGATTATGTAAAGATGATAATAACAAAATTATCATTTAGTAGCAAATTAAAGATGAATTTAAATTATTTAATAGCGTTTTTAGCTGTTTCTGACAGTTTATTAAAATCTAAAGGATTATTATAAGCAATATCAGCTAATACTTTTCTATTTAAATTAACACCTGCTTTGTTTAAACCAAAGATAAACTTTGAGTAAGTAATTTCATTTAACCTACAAGCTGCATTAATTCTTTGGATCCATAATTTTCTAAATTCTCTTTTTCTAGCTTTTCTATCTCTATATGCATATACTAAACTTTTTTCTACAGCATCTTTAGCAATTTTAAAACAAGTACTTCTTCTACCTCTAAAACCTGAAGCTTCTTTTAAAATCTTCTTATGTCTTTTTCTACTTGTATATCCTCTTTTAACTCTCATATTACATTCCTAACATTTTTTTAATTGTCTTACTTCCAGCTTTTTTCATCATTATAAAACCTGTAAGCTTTCTCATTCTTTTAGCAGATCTTTTAGCTGTATTATGACTTTTATTACACTGCCCTCTTTTTACAGCACCTTTAGCATTTGTTCTAAACTTTTTTCTTGCTAACTTATTAGTTTTTATCTTTGGCATAATATCCTTTTTTCTTATGGTAGGCACGAACAGATTTGAACTGTTGACCTCTTGCCTGTCAAGCAAGCGCTCTAACCAGCTGAGCTACGCGCCTGAAAGTCTGTATTTTATATCAAAAAAAAAATGATATAGCAATATTTTTTTAAAAAAAAATACTTAAAATACAATATGTTAATTAAATATATAGAAAATATTAAATAACTTGAAATAAATTAATTAACTCAAGCTCTATTCTATCATTATATTGGACCTGAGTTTTGAATGTTTACTCAGCAAGAACAAGAATATGATTGGCCAAAATCAAATACTCACTTTATTCATCTGATTTTAAAAACTCATTCACCCACAGCTAAGTCTGTGGCGTCTCGCCTTTGGCTGCATAAACTAAACAGTTAAGACCAACTTTTTAAACTTTTAAAAGTATTACTATTTATATAATATACTAGCTACAAACACTTTTATAAGTAGGAATTTCTTCTAACTCATCAACAACAAATGTAAATAACCCAGATTGTCTATTTAATAAATTTGTAATCTTATTTGGCACGGCCAAACAGTGCTGAGTAACTTCTTGGACTAAATCAAAAGCAATCGTATTAACTTGCGCTGCATTTAACTCTATAAAGAGTAGATCATTAAAATATGAAACATTCGTACAGGAGTTAGCACAGACATTAGTTATATTTGGAATATGATTCCACAAAGTCATCCAAGCACTTATAACCAAAGAGTTAACAGTACTTCTGTTTTCCTTTCTAAATCTTTTTGCTTTTCTAGCTTTTCCATTTCTTTTAGCACACCTTTTATAAACTCGCATCATAGAATGAACTGCAGCCCCTTGTTTTTTTTGTGCTAAGTCAATTTCTATTTTATCAAACTTAATATCTTCTTGCTGGCAATTGATACAGGTATTAACAGTAGTATCATTACAACTATTTGGAACATCCATTGTTATTGCGTAAGCATTTAATGAAAACAACAAACAAACAAAACCTAGAGACTTTAGAAAACACTTTTGCATAATAATCCTTTATTTTTAACTAAAAAAATATTAACAAGAAAATATTTTCCAAGCAATATATTACTTTATGCTTGGTGTTTTCCTGTAACTATTTTAGTTAAAAGAATCCTACCTATAAAAACAAAAAAAAAAGCAGAGATTAGAAAATCTAATCTCTGCTTTTCACAAACTAATCAGTATTCTGATTAATTACATGAATC
>ENA-ORXR01000292-ORXR01000292.1-marine-metagenome-genome-assembly--contig:-NODE-292-length-74506-cov-9.924357_pt1 | contig 74506 bp, 66 predicted proteins | sample MGYA00237866_ERZ511479 | MGnify/ENA metagenome assembly ERZ511479 | reverse complement strand
TCTCAGTCCCAGTGTGGCTGATCGTCCTCTCAGACCAGCTACGGATCGTCGCCTTGGTAGGCCATTACCCCACCAACCAGCTAATCCGGCTTAGGCTCACCCGATAGTGAGAGGTCCGAAGATCCCCCTCTTTCCACCGTAGTGCGTATTCGGTATTAGCCCGGATTTCTCCGGGTTATCCCCAGCTACTGGATAGATTCCTAAGTGTTACTCACCCGTCCGCCACTCGCCAGCCAGAGCAAGCTCTGCTGCTGCCGTTCGACTTGCATGTGTTAAGCATACCGCCAGCGTTCAATCTGAGCCAGGATCAAACTCTTCAGTTTAAAAGCTTTCTTCCAACCACCCCGAAGGGCGACTGGAAGGTGGCCTTCGCCACACAACCTTTCGAACGAAGAAGCCTGAAGCTTGCCCATGCTTCGAATTGCTCCGAAACACAAATTAAAGCTTAGCTACAGGTACTTCGCTTCCATCTGTTGCAAGAGCAACCGACGCAGCGCAAGCACCCATTAAAATTACTCGGATTCGATTGTCAAAGAGCGGGCCGAAGCATCACCTTGAACTTCTGCTTGGCCGAGTTCGAGGAGTGTACCACGAACTTCGAAGAGGTGTCGAAAATTTCTGACCGCCTTTTCTTCTAGCTTCCCGCCAGCGCCGCGTCTGTCGCTGCCCTGTCGAGAACGCAAAGTATACGGCCGGAATTTCTCACGTCAACCAGAAGCCGAGAAATAATTTCAACAGGGTTCGAGACGCCACGGCACAAGCAACACCATCACTGCTACCGCGCGGCCCGACCCGGCTCGATTCACTCGAGTCTCACGCGCGCGACACGCCGCTTGCCGACCTGCACAAGACATTCCACATTCCGCGCCATCCGAACCTTGCCGTCCTCTACACGTTCACCCGCAATACGCACCGCACCTTGTCGAACCATGCGGTGACTGTCTGACGTACTGGACGTCATTCCGGCAGCAACCAGGACATTCGCGATCGGCATGCCGGTCGCGTCCGCACAAGGGATCGTGATCAACGGCAGATCGGCAGGCAAGCCCCCTCGCCGAAAACGCTCGATGAACGATTCCATTGCTCGCCTCGCCCCGGCGTCATCATGGAAGCGGGCAACGATCTCCAGCGCCAGCTCGTACTTGACGTCACGCGGATTGCCGCCCGCATCGACCTGCTGCCGATACGCTGCCAGCTGGTCATTGCTGCGCAGGCTGAGCAGATCGAAGTAGCGCCACATGATGTTGTCCGGGATGGACATGAGCTTGCCGAACATCTCATCGGGTGCATCATGCACGCCGACATAGTTGTCGAGCGACTTCGACATTTTCTGCACACCATCGAGTCCTTCCAGCAAGGGCAACGTGACGACGACCTGAGCGGCCATGCCTTCTGCCTTCTGAAGCTCCCGCCCCATCAACAGGTTGAATTTCTGATCGGTACCGCCGAGTTCGACGTCGGCACGCAACGCCACCGAGTCATAGCCCTGCACCAAAGGGTACAGAAACTCGTGCAAGGCGATGGGTCGCTGCTCAGCATAGCGACGGCTGAAATCGTCGCGTTCGAGCATCCGCGCCAGGGTCTGCCGCGAGGCGAGCCGGATCAGATCGCTCGACGACATCGCGCCGAACCACTCCGAATTGAATCTGATCTCGGTGCGGTCGGGGTCCAGCACCTTGTATACCTGTTCCCGGTACGTATCGGCATTGGCCTTGACCTGCTCATCATCGAGCGGCGGTCGCGTGGCGTTACGGCCACTCGGATCACCGATTCGGCCAGTGAAGTCGCCGATCAGGAAGATCACCGTATGCCCGAGATCCTGGAATTGACGCATCTTGTTCAACAGCACGGTATGCCCAAGATGAAGATCCGGCGCCGTTGGATCGAATCCTGCCTTGATACGGAGCGGTCGACCCGTTGCAAGCCGCGTCATGAGTTCGTCGCGTAGCAGCAGTTCGTCGACGCCACGCTCGATCAGCGCAAGCTGATCTTCTGCGTTCATTGCGTTCATCGTCTCAAGTGTCTCGGCGGAGTTCTGTTGAAGTCATGCGGTCGACGCGTACGCCGCTGGCTTGTCGATGACCGGTACTGTGACGACCTGTTCGAATCGACGGATCGCAATCCCCTGCACATGTTCTACAATCAGTGTCGGTGCGCCATTCGCGCCCGGACCTTACCAAATGTCGGTGCATGAAGCCGTCCCCGCCACTCCTACCGGGCTACTGCCTTGACCATCGATAGTTCACGTAATCGCTCCCGCTGCATCGACTACACCGCTCCATTCCGGCTGGAAGCCGAAGCGAAGCCCGTACGACGCCTTCCCGGCCGCAAGGCGGTGTTGACCGGCGCAGTACGGATCGATGCACACACGCCGGCCGCTTCAGGCAGCACCGGACACGCACCCAAGATGGTCGCCGGCCTGATGCTCGTGGCCAGTGGCATTCTCGTGACCACGGCGAGCATCGGACGAGTAACGCCCGCGATCGATGTCGATGCCGAGAGCGCTGCCGGGATCACGGCCGGCAAGCGCGTCGCACCGGCCTTCTTCTTCGACGATGCGAGTGATGCTCTCGGTGATCGACAGGGCGTGCGCACGAACGAAATCGCTGCGCCGCTTGCCGAACCTTTGGTCGACGCAGCGGTCGCTGCCGTGCCCGAGACGAACAATCGACACAAACTCGAACTTGCCTCGATCGCCACGCCCGACCAGAACCCGCGAGCAGATTCGCTGGAAGACAGGCAGCCGGAATTCGCTCTGCCCGCGTCCATACTGCTGCCTCCGCCTGCCACGGCTCACGACAACGATGTCGTCTCGGCGCCCGGGCGCCGGGCGGCCGAAGCATCGACGTCAAACACCATCAACTACGTCATTGCGCGCGGCGACACGCTTTCCGGCGTCCTGAACGACCACGGCGTGAAGATCGAACGCATGCCGCCTCTACTCGAGAACGACATCGTGAAGACTCACTTGTCCAACCTCGAGATTGGTCAGGTCTTTCAATTGACCCGACTCGCGAATGGCGACTTTCACAGCATCAAGACCAAGGTCGGCAGCGACCTGAAGGTGACGATTCGAGCAGAAGGCAACAACTTTGCCATCGCCACCATCGACCTGCCGGTCGAGCGAGAACGTGTGGTCTCGTCAGGTACGATCGATCAATCGCTTTACATCGCGGCCGAGCTCGCTGACCTGAAACAGTCGACCATCATGTCGCTTGCCGACATCTTCCAGTGGGAACTCGATTTCGCCAGGGATATTCGCCAGGGAGACCAGTTCGCCGTTGTCTACGACCGACTCTACCGTGAAGGGGAATACATCGGCGACGGCGAGATACTCGCCGCTGAATTCGTTCGCGGCGGTCGTACGCACCGCGCCATCCGCTTCACCGACGAGAACGACCACAGTGGCTACTACGCGCCGGATGGCACCTCGAAGCGACGAACCTTCCTGCGTCATCCGGTTGATGTCGTGCGCATCACATCGAAGTTCGACCCGGAACGCCTGCACCCCGTGTTGCACAAGATCCGCGCACATCGAGGTGTCGACTATGGTGCACCGTACGGGTCGCCCATTCGGGCGACGGCTGATGGCGTAATCAAGTTCGCAGGTTCCAAGAATGCCTACGGAAATACCGTCATCCTGCGGCACGGCGACAGTGTCAAGACTCTTTACGCTCACATGTCCCGCATCTCCGACAAATCATCGGTGGGCGCGCGGGTCAAGCAAGGAGACGTCATCGGCTACGTCGGTAACAGCGGTCGCGTCACCGGAACACACCTGCACTACGAGTTCAGGGTCGACGAAAAACATGTCGACCCGCTGACCGTCGAATTCCCTGCAGCGGAACCGCTCGAGTCGCACAACCTTGAGGCCCTGCGGGCGCGCGCCGACGAGATGATCGTGCAAATGAAGACGGCGACACCTGCGGCAGATGCGTTGGTGGCATCGACGAATGCACGTCCGGTTCAGTAAAAGCCGCAGCAGCGTCGCCGAAGACTAACCCGCCGGCACTGTCTTCAGCCGTTGGAACTCAGACCGAGAAGGAGGATCCGCAGCCGCAGGTTGTCGTCGCGTTCGGATTGCGAATGACGAATTGCGAGCCCTCGAGGCCCTCGGTGTAATCGATCTCGGCCCCTGTCAGGTACTGGAAGCTCATCGGGTCGATCAATAACTTGACACCTTCCTTCAACACCTCGGTATCACCGTCATTGACGACTTCGTCGAAGGTGAAGCCGTATTGAAAGCCGGAACAACCGCCGCCGGAGACGAACACGCGCAGCATCAGGTCCGGATTGCCCTCTTCCTCGATCAGTTCCTTCACCTTGTGCGCGGCCGCACCCGTGAAGACAAGCGGATCGGGCATGTCGAAATCGTCGATGGAGACTTCAGCGCTCACGCGTTAATACCTCTCGTTCTCATTCAATGGTTGCAGTGTACTTTACCCACCGTTCCAGTCAAGTATTTGCGGAGAAGCCCGGTCGTCGCCCGAGCGGCAGGCCGATAGCGGCCGGCTTGTCGACCGTCTGAAAGAGGTTGCGCCGGTCCAGTGTTGCTTCAAGGCAGCAGGGCAGGCTGCTGCAATCCGCTGGTCTCAGGGAAACCGGACATCAGGTTCAGGTTCTGCACGGCCTGTCCGGCAGCGCCTTTGACCAGGTTGTCCTCGACCGCCAGGACAACGGCAGTATCGCGACCCTGAGGACGATGGATGGCAATTCGACAGACATTCGTGCCGCGCACGGAGCGCGTCTCCGGATGACTTCCGGCCGGCAGGACATCGACGAATGGTTCGCTGGCGTAGCGTTCTTCATAGAGGGCCTGCAGATCGATCGTGGTATCAGCCAGGCGTGCGTACAAGGTGGCGTGAATACCCCGAATGATCGGTAACAGGTGCGGCGTGAAGGTCAGCTCTACCGGAGCGCCCGCCATGCCAGAAAGCTCCTGCTCGATTTCCGGCAGGTGACGATGACCGGCCGCCCCATAGGCCTTGAAACTGCCACTCGACTCTGCGAGCAGATTGGCGACAGAGGCTCCGCGACCGGCCCCGCTGGCGCCGGATTTCGCATCGGCCACCAGGGTATTCAAATCCACCAGACCACTCTCTACAAGGGGCAGGAAGCCGAGCTGGATGCTGGTCGGGTAACAACCCGGATTGGCGACGAGACGGGCACCGGCAATATCCTTGCGGTGGGTTTCCGGCAGCCCGTAGACGGCGCGCTCGACCCATTCGGGCGACGCATGCGACAACCCGTACCAGCGCTCCCAGACACTGACATCGCGGAGCCGGAAGTCGGCGGACAGATCGATCACGCGAATGCCGGCGGCCAGCAAGGCCGGCGCTTGCAACATGGCCGTGCCGTTCGGCGTGGCGAAGAAGACGAATTCAGCGCCACTCGCGATGATGTCCTCGACAGCCGGATTGGCGAACGAGATGTCGGTAAAACCCCGCAAGCTGGGGAACTGACCATCGATCCTCGTGCCCGCCAGCGCGCGTGAGGATACGAAGGCAACATCGACATCGTCTCGCGGCAACAGTAACCGCAGCAGCTCGACACCGGTATAACCCGATCCCCCGATGATTCCGACCTTCATTGCGACTCCAAGTGCCGATCCTTAGCGGCGGATTGTCGCAGACTTCAACGGGCCGGACCCGGGTTCGCGAGATCGTCCCAGGTAGCGGCAAACACATCGGGCCCATGCACGTAGTAAGTAGCATCGTCGACCATCACGGCGCGACTCTCCCGATAGCGCGGTCCGTAGTAGCCGTTGTCGGGCCCGACACGTTCCACGACCAGCGCGCCACGCGACTCGATCCGCGCACTGTCATCTGCGTGGACATCAAAACCGTGCAGACCCGAATACGACCAGCCGTAATAGTTCAGCGGATCGTTCGGCGTCGGCCGGCGCTCCGGGAAGGCGGTTCCGGCCACGTCGATCCCGAAACTCACGCGCGTCGGATGGGTCTCCGTCGCCCGCTGGACGGTGATCGCGCGATGATCGAAGAGCGCATCCGACTGAGTGCCTAGCTGGCCGACCAGCAAGGTATCTGTCTCGCGCGGTGCAGTCGCATCGGACACGTCGAACAAGGATAGCTTGACGCCGAGCACGAACCCACCGCGCGCATCCTGGCGACCGTCATCGAGCACCAGCGCATCGCGGCCGATACCCAGCAGGTAGTCCTCGCTGATCGGCAACAGATAGTCGCTGTAGCCCTCTACCTCGAGTTCTGACAGCAGGGCCGGTTCACGCGGATCGCTCAGATCGACGATATAAAGCGGGTCTGTTTGACGGAAGGTTACCAGGTAGGCTCGATTGCCGAGAAAACGTGATGCATAGAGTTGCTCCCCGGGCTTGCCGATATGCGCGGGCTGCTCGGCATTCGGCAATTCGGCTATGCGTTGCAGGTTGCCATCGTCGTCTGGCGCCAGAACCGTCAGGCTGATCGGGCCGATGTCGAGCGGCTGCGCGATGTCGTCAGACTCATCCGCGGCGGCATCGTCGGTGCCACCATCATCAGCCTCTGTGTTGTCGGGTGTAGTGGCGGCCCCGGTCGTGCCGCCGCTATCCGAGGCGCCCGGCTCGACGGCGTCGCCTTCGAAGAATCCACCATCGGCAATACCGTCAGCAAAGCCGAAGTCGCCCTGATCGTTGATCGTGGCGACGCGCAGGTAGCCGTCTTGCTCGCTCATGCGGAACGGCTTGCGTAGCTCGTCGAATCCGAGATGGCCGCGCACGCTGCCGGACCCCCGATAACTCAGCGAACCCGCCTCGATATCGAACTGATGGATGTCGGTCTCGACCCCACTGTCGCTACGACTGCCATCTTCAGGCAGGCCGTAGTTCCAGCGCGTGGTGGCAAGATAGACGGCGTCGGGAGAGGCATACAGGGTCTCGCTGGCGCCCAGGTAGCACTCGCTGTCAGCCACCTCCATCGTCCTGAGATCGAGAACCGACAAGGTCACGATATCCGGCGAATACCACTCATCCCCGTCAGGACGTGCAGCAACGAAGCAAGATTCAGGCTCGACCAGCGGCTCTCGTTCACCGGTCGACACCTGAGTGACATGCGGCAACAGATCGGCTTCATCTGCCGAGCCGACGGCATCCCGCCATTCGTCCGCCGTCTGCTCCCAGGGCTGTCGACCCGGCAATCTCGGGTAGAAGCGCGAGGCAACGAACAGATACGGGCCGATCCGCCGGCTCGACACGATCTGCCCGTCGATGCTCACGTTGCTTGAAATACCCGCGTTGTCAGGATCGTCGACATCGATGCGGGTAATCATGCTGTCTATCCCACCGAAAGCATCCGGTCGGCCCCATACATCCCAATACCCCCAATAACCGTTGCTGGAAGAGGTCAGGATGATCTGACTGTTCGAATCGCTCTCATGCAGGTACATGCCCTGCGCCTGCCGCCCGTTCAGATCCACGTCGACATCTCGCAACGCGGTCGCATCAGCGGCATCGGCATCCAGCCCGAGCACTCGCAACGTCGTCTGGATGACAGACGGTTCCGGTCCTGCCGTATCGTCGGCCGCACCATCGGTCTCGATGACCAAGGGCTCTCCTCCCTCTATGTCGTCGATGACGACGGGTTCACCATCCATCGGGTACAAATATTCCGGGTAGGTTGTGTTCAGCACATAAAGACGCGTCCCGTCTGCGCTGACCTTGACACGATCCTGCTCGTCGACGCCGACTTCCTGCACATTCGTGCCGGTCACGTTCGGGCCGTCGGCGGTCGTACTCGAGACATCAGCCTCGGGCGCCGCCGCAGCTTCGCCGCGAGAACCGTCTGTCGACACGGGGCTCGCCACGCCGCCCGCGCCAGTGTCGGCCCCACCGCCGCTGTCGGTCCCGGCCCCGGTTCCTGCGTCGATCCCACCCTCCTCATCGCCTCCGAAGTAATCATCGTCGCCGCGCTGAGCCAGCAGGGCACCGCGAACTTCCTGAAAGAAGGTGTCGCGATCACCAAGATTGCGAAGCGCGACACGCGTGCTGCCGTCGCCGTCGGTCGCCCCATTTCCTGTCGCTCCGGTTTCGGTCGCCCCGTTGCCACTCGTCGACGCGCCGGTACTTGCACCCGCGGGCTCGGGCGCTGAGACGACGGAACCGTCGCCACAAGCCACCAGAGTCAGCATGCCTGACAACGCACCACTGAGCAGGGTCGATCTCGTGAAGGATCCGCGCATGGTATGGCCTCTCATTGCTTGATCAGTAATTGGGATTATATACCCAATCAAACAGAAATAGCGACCGTGTTTCGCCCGACCGAAGGTGAGTCAACGCTCCTTGAGCTGTCTGCCGAGTCGTTCGAGCGATTTCTCTGCATCCCGCACGAGGTTTTGCCGGTTCGGACCGGTCTGCTGAATACAGCCCAGGTAGAGATCGAGCGTGGCGATCAGTCTGCTCGACAAGGCTCGCTGTGCCGACGACGGTGCGACACGAACAGGCGCTCCGAGCACCCGCAGGGTTTGTAGCGCCGGCACGACGTCGGGAAGATCCGTGCAACGCAGCGCTTGCTCGATCTGCTGCCACCGGTCGTCGACCGGACTTGACCCCACCAAGTGCAGGCCGCTCAGATCACGCTCCACTTCGCGGAGCATGCAACGTGCCGCCTCTACACCCGACCAGCGGCCTTCGTGGCCGTCCGCTTGCCGCTCTTGTTCATTCAGTTCGCTATCCCCGAGCAGATCACTCCGCGGTTCGTTCGCTTCGTCGACAGAACGGGGCAATGCCTGCATCCAGAAGGTCGCACGGCGCAATGGGTCGAGCGACTGGACCACAGTCCGGCGACGCGGCGCGCTCAACGACGACTCACTTGCGAGCTCGGCCAAGGCGTCGTCGAGGACACCGAGACAGCGCCGAATTCCGGTACGGACTTCGTGTGCACCGAGCAGCGACGCGACGCGTTCCGTGCCGCCGAGCTGCTCTCGCGCAAGCTGCAGTCGGCGGCCATCAGCACATCCGTCAGGCTGTTCGAGCGCGTCGCTCAGGCGACTGATGTCACGACAGAGCTGAACGTGAACGGCCGTTATCACATTCGCATCCGACTCCATGACAGGCGCGTGACCGTCAGCTGGGCTCGATGCAACAGGTGGCCTCGGTGCTACAAGAGGTAAAGTGAATCGTGTCTGCAGCGCCGACGCTCGCTCGTCGTCAGGATCGAGCCGGGCTACTTCGTACAGCAGCTCGAGACAGAGCGTGAGCGACCCCACGGCCAGGGCGCCGCCGTCCCCTTTACCTGCCATACCCTCTACATCGATGGGCACCTCCCCCGTAGCGAGCCAACGCGCGAGCGTCAGGAAGATCTGCCGTCTGGCAGGCGATTCATCGACTCCTTCCGGACCGAGCGTGTCGATCAGGACCAAGGCCGACTCGAACACGAGCACCGACAATTCCGACTCATCGCTCTCGGCCCCGCGAAGAAGCTCGTCGACGCCTACGGCGTGCAACAAGGCCGCCGAGAACACTCGCTCACCGCGACTGGCTCGACTGTCGTTGAGAAGCGGCACCAGGCTCAGCGCGATTTCGTCTGCCCCTCGCAGCTGCAACTCACGCGAGTAGCGGCTCAGGGCTTCTCCGGCGCGAGGAAGGAAATTCGCGAAGGACATCTCGTCGATCGTCGTTCCCGCCCGGTGTGCAGCCAGCAGCGTGAGCAGCTCTTCGACGACGATCACACCGCCGATGCAGTCGAGCAGCACCAAGTTGTTGCGCACACGCCTGAGATCATCTTCCAGCTGCACAATATCGGCGTGTGCCAGATCCACGCCACGCCGCTCGTCAGCATGTTCCCTGAAGATAGCCGAGCAACGTACCAGATCGCTCAGGACAAGGGCATCCAGCGAGTCTGCAACGGGCGCTGGTACAACCGACAGCCTGCTGGCCGGCCGATGATTACCCGCTTCCGGGAGAGGACTCATCGCCGCGACGAAGCGGCGTCGCCGATTGCCTGTTCGCTCGCCATAGCGTTCATCCTCGAGCGTTCATCCACGCGTCAAATCCAGGAACCCGAGGTTAGCTGAAGCAGCGTGCCAGCGTCACACACCGTGACATAATGCGCTGTTCGATCATTCGTCTGCCAGTACGGACCTCAGGGCCCATGATGACCCAATCCTCCAGTGTGGCCGCCACGGCACCTCCCTCGGCAAGCTCGGGCAGACCGTCCGCCACAGCCCCGAATACTCTGTCCGGAACCGTCGATCGAACCGGGCGAAGCGGGGGGCAAACCGGGGTGACGCTCGGCGTGGTCATGGATCCGATCGAATCGATCACACCCTACAAGGACACAACCCTGTCCATGTTGCTGGCCGCTGCCGCTCGTGGCTGGACCTTGCACATCATGGAGCAGAAAGATCTTTACCTCGTGCAGGGCCAGCCCTTCGCGCGGCGCAGACGAGTGACGGTGCAGGACGACGATGATCACTGGTTCGAGGCGGAAACGCCTGTCGATGCACCGCTGACCGAACACGACATCATCCTGATGCGCAAGGACCCGCCGTTCGACATGAGCTACATCTACACCACCTACCTGCTCGAACGAGCGGCCGAGGCGGGTGTGCTGGTGTCGAATCGGCCCGCCAGCCTGCGTGATGTCAACGAGAAGCTCGCGACCGCCTGGTTTCCGGAACTCTGCCCACCGACGCTTGTGACCACCCGTGCAGCGCGGCTCAAGGAATTCGTGATTGAACACGGCGACGTGATCGTCAAACCTCTCGATGGCATGGGAGGTGCGGGAATTTTCCGGTTACGCCCGGAGGATCCCAACATCAACATCATCCTCGAACACTCGACTCTGGACAGTCGGTTGCAGATCATGGCGCAGCGCTACGTACCGGCAATCGTCGAGGGCGACAAGCGCGTGCTCGTCGTCGCGGGCGTCGCTGTGGATCACGCGCTCGCGCGCATCCCCGCCCAGGGTGAGACCCGTGGCAACCTCGCTGCCGGTGGCCGCGGCGTGCCCGTACCGCTTGGCGACGCCGAGCGCCGCATCGTCGACCGCGTCGTACCGACCTTGCTCGAACGTGGGCTCGACTTCGTCGGCCTCGACGTGATCGGTGAGTACCTGACGGAGATCAACGTCACCAGTCCGACCTGCGCCCGTGAACTCGACGCGAAAGCCGCCACCGACCGGGGCGAGCAGGTACGCAGTGGCGCACCCGAGATTGCCACGCGCTATCTCGCTGCGCTCGAGAGTCGGCTCAGGTGAGCGGTCGCGAAGGACAGGGGGCGGACCTCCTGACGATCGCGCTGTTCGTCGCGGCGGCCGCGCATGCCATCGTGATACTCGGCGTGAGTTTCTCGCCTATCCTCAAGGAAATGCGCACACCGCCTGCGCTCGAAGTGGTACTCGTGCCCTTGCGTGCCGAGGAAGATGAACCGGAAGCGGCCGACTACCTCGCGCAATCGAGTCAGGACGGCGGCGGCCAGAGCGACGAGTCCGCGCGGCCGACATCACCGTTTGCCAGCGCCCAGGATGCCGACACCGACGGCGTTGCCCCACAGACCATGCAGGCGACCTCACCGAGAGAATCGAGCGCCAGCACGGAGGACGTCATCACGGCTGTCTACTCTGAAACCTCCGAGGAAAGCGAAGACGACAAGAAGGAGACTGAAGAGAGCGAGTTGAAGCCCGACACCATCCTGGTCGAACAGAATCTGGACATTGCCCGCTTGCAGGCCGAGATCGACCGACAGCAGGAGAAATTCGCCAAGCGACCGAAGATCAAGACTGTCAATGCACGTACTACCGAAGCCTCTTCAGCCGAATACATGTACCGCTGGGTGGAGAAGGTGGAGAGTGTCGGCAACCTGAACTACCCTGCGGCCGCTCGACAAGAGGGCCTTGCCGGTGCGCTCGTACTGATCGTCGGCATCCACAAGAGTGGCGAGATCGAGAGTGTGACCGTCGATGAATCATCCGGTTCGAAAGTGCTGGACGATGCCGCCAAGCGTATCGTGCGTCTGTCTTCGCCGTTCGATCCGATGACAGGCAAGCTTGCCGAAGAAACCGACATCCTCTACATCGTGCGCACCTGGGAATTCCAGACCAGCCATTCCGTCATCAGCTACTGACAACCACGCTGCCTTGGTCCTCTCGCATCACTTCCTGCTCGCCATGCCACTCCTGCAGGAGGAGCATTTCCGGCGCTCGCTGGTCTACGTACTGGAACACGGCAAGGACGGTGCGTTCGGCGTCGTCGTCAATCATGCGCGCGGAATGCCGCTCGGCGATGTCTTCTCACAGCTCGATATCGAATCGACGGACAGCGACTTATCCGATTCGAGCGTCCTCAGGGGCGGTCCGGTCGATCCGGGCCACGGCCTGGTGCTGCACCCACCCGGACCGGTGTTCGAAACCACGCGGGACTTTGGCGGCGGCATCGCATTGTCGAGTTCACGTGACGTTCTCGAAGCGCTCGCATTGGGCCTCGAACCGAGAAAGGCGCTTGTCTTGCTCGGCCACGCAGGTTGGGCTGCGGGGCAGCTCGAGGACGAAGTGGCCAACAATGCCTGGCTGACCTGCGAGGCGAACAGTCGCGTCCTGTTCGACACGCCGCTCGAGGCCAGGCGGGATGCGGTCGGGCGCCTGGTCGGCATCGATCTGGACGCGATGTCGCCCGAGGCCGGTCATGCCTGACGCTCCTCGGCCCGACCATGCTGTGCCCGGGGCATTGCCCGAGTTGCTGTCCGAGTCCTCGTCCAAGTCCTTGTCCACGGAAGCTCCTGTCGACACGACACTGTTCGGTTTCGACTATGGAACTCGACGTATCGGCGTTTCTGTCGGGGCGACAAGACTGGGCCTGGCGCGACCGCTCGTAGCGATCAGCAACACCAACGGTACTCCCGACTGGGCAGCGCTTGACGAATGCGTTGCCGAATGGCAGCCGAGCGCATTCGTGATCGGCTGGCCCATCGATATCGACGGTGCTGAACAGGCACTGATTGCGCATGTTCGCGGCTTTGCCCGGCGACTGTCGAAACGCTACTCGCGTCCGGTCCATGCTATTGACGAACGCTATACCTCGATCGCGGCCGGCGCCGAATTGCAAAGGCTCCGTGCCCGCGGACAACAGAAGCGTCGTGTCTCGCGAGGCGATGTCGACACGATGGCCGCGACGCTCATTCTCGAGCAATGGTTTGCCCGGCATTCGAGTACAGATGAAGCACCTGCAATCGACCCGCTCGCAGCTAGATGAAGACATACGACACCGTCGAGGTCACCGCCTGGATCGACGTCATGGTCGACGAGCTGCACGCGCTGCTGCAGCAGGAACCTGACCTTGCGCTGATCGGCATACGACGCGGCGGGGTCGACGTGGCACGACACCTTGCCAGCGGCCTGGCAGCACGCGTCGCGCGCACGGTACGGCACCCTTATGCTCGTGCAAGTGCAAGTGCAAGTGCAAGTGCAGGTGCAGGTGCAGGTGCAGGTGCAGATGCAGGTACAGGTGCAAGCGCAACTGCGGGTGCGGGTGCGGGTGCGGGTGCGGGTGCGGGTGAAGATACCGTCGACATCCCCTTCGGCGAACTCGATGTGGCGTTCTATCGCGACGACTTCGACAGGATCGGCCTGCATCCGATCGTCGGACCATCGATGGTGCCCTTCGATCTGGACGATCGTCACATCGTGCTCGTCGACGACGTCCTCAGCAGTGGTCGGACGGTACGAGCGGCAATGAACGAATTGTTCGATCACGGCAGACCGGCGCGCATCACGCTGGCCGTGCTGGTGCAGCGTCACGGTCATGAGCTGCCCATTCGCGCCGACGTGGTCGGGCATGCGCTCGATGTGACCGACGACGGCCATGTCGAGCTTGACGCCTCGGCGATGATCGTTCGCGTCGGCGCTCGAGACGAACTCGCGCGTCGTCGCGACGAAGTCGTCCAGTGAGGCGGACCTTGTTGATGACACGCTCTGCGTACGCCTGCATCGCAGGCAAGGGTCGCTGATTCGTGAGTCTTCCTGATCCGCAACTCGGCAAGAGCGGGACGCTCCGCCATCTCCTCGATCTCGATTCTCTCGACGCCACCATGCTCACCCGTATCCTCGATACGGCCGAAGGGTTCACCGGCGTCAACGATCGATCGATTCGCAAGGTGCCGCTGTTGCGTGGCAAGACGGTGGCGAACCTCTTCTTCGAGAACAGCACCCGCACACGGACCGCTTTCGAATTGGCGGCAACACGACTTTCCGCCGACATACTGAACGTCGACCTGGTGACTTCTTCAACCAGCAAGGGCGAGTCATTGCTCGACACCTTGCATGTCCTCGAGGCCTTGCAATGCGATCTGTTCGTCGTTCGTCACGGTGACTCGGGCGCCGCACACTTCATCGCACGCCACGTCGGCGACACCATTACCGTCGTCAATGGCGGTGACGGGCGCCATGCCCATCCGACACAGGGGCTTCTGGACATGTTCACGATCCGCCGCCACAAGGGGCGTTTCGACGGACTGATCGTCGTCGTGATCGGCGATATTAGGCACTCCCGGGTTGCCCGCTCGGATATTGCCGCCCTGGTCACGCTGGGCGTGGCGGAAGTTCGCGTGGTCGGGCCTAGAACCCTGTTGCCGAATGCGCTGGAGTCGCTCGGTGTGCAGGTATATGACAACCTCGACACCGCTCTCGAAGAGGCGGACGTGATCATGGGTCTGCGCTTGCAGAAAGAGCGCATGCGCGGTGCCACGGTGCCGAGCAGCGGCGAGTTCTATCGCACCTTCGGCCTCACCCCCGAGCGGCTTGCCCGTGCCCGGCCCGATGCGCTGGTGATGCACCCCGGACCAACCAACCGGGGTGTTGAAATTGCCGCGGACGTTGCCGACGGCCCGCAATCGGTGATTCTTGAACAAGTGACCTGGGGGATAGCAGTCCGCATGGCCGTCATGTCGATGATCATCGGCGACCGGGCCGCCAGCGACCATCAGGAATCGATGATGGATGCGTCGACATGACCGATGGCGCCCCGGCGGTACTGATCAGAGCGGCGGCGCTCGCGCTCGCGACCGACGCCGAAGGGCGGCAACAGGTCGACGGTCCGACAGCCGACATCCTCGTCGAGTCAGGCAAGATCAGCCGCATCTCGACAGGCGTTAGCCTCGACGCTTGCGGGGCAAGCGTCATCGAGGCACAAGGCCTGGTTGCCCTGCCGGGCTTCATCGATCTCTATGCCCGTCTGCGCGAACCGGGGCCTGGCGGTCACGGCAACCTCGAAAGCGAATCGGCGGCAGCACTTGGCGCAGGTTTTTCTCATGTGCTGTGTGCACCGGACACGACGCCGGTCATTGACAACACCGCCACGCTCGAACTGATTCTGCATCGCGCAGACGCGGCAGGTGGTGCCCGTATCCTGCCGATTGCCGCGCTGACACAGGGCCTCGAAGGTCAGACGCTGAGCGAACTGGCGACCTTGCAGCAGGGCGGCTGCGTTGCCGCAGGCCAGGCCGACCGCGCCGTAGAGGACGCTGGCGTGCTCTTCAGCGCCCTGCAATACGCACACGGTTTCGGGCTGCCGTTGATCATGACGCCACGCGACGCGCGACTCGGCGCAGACGGCTGCGCCCACGACGGTGCCGTGGCAACACGACTCGGGCTACCGGGAATACCGGTTGTCGCTGAGACCGTCGCGTTGGCCAGCCTGCTCGAGCTGGTCAGAGAGTCGGGTTGTCGTCTGCACGTATCTCGCGTCAGCTCGGCCCGTGCGGTCGAACTCATCGCTGAAGCACGCGCTGACGGCCTGCCGGTCACGGCTGACGTCGGCATTCACCACCTGTTCTTCACCGAAGACGAAATTGCCGGCTACGATGCGCGCTATCGCGCAGCCGTTCCCTTCCGGAGTGTCGACGATCGCACCGCACTCCGTAATGCGCTTTGCAGTGGCGTCATCGACGCCATCTGTTCGGATCATGCACCGCTCGACAGAGACTCCCGGCTCGCACCGTTTCCCGCGTGCACCCCGGGGCTCAGCGCCTACGACCATTTTCTCAAACTGTTGCTCGCGCTACCGGCACTGCTCGAACGACCGTTCGCCGGATTGTTGCCGAGCGTGACCTCGGCACCGGCCACGCTGATCAAGCTCAACGGCGCAGACAGTCGCCACACGCTCGGCGAAGGCTCTGCCGCCGACCTGATGCTGATAGACCCGACCGCCGCCGATGACGAAGCGGCTCCGCGCTTGAGCGCGGGTCGAAACACACCACTGGATGGCGTCGATAATCTCCGTGAGTGCACCGGCGAGCACGCACTACTTGGCGGGCGGGTCAGGCATGCGATAGTGGCGGGCTTCGTCACTACGCTTGCCGATACATCTTCCCGCCCTGCTCTGCATGAAATTCCTCAACGGCACGAATGACCTCGTTGTTGTTGAGGGTGGCATTGACGAATTGTGTCGTGTTGAGCACGAACAGACCCGGGTGTCGTGAGGTCACCGCAGGCACGGTACGCGAATAATCGAGCACCTGGAGCGGCTGGACACGCCTCGCTCGGTTGACGTGCACTGCAGTGATCGAAGCGGAGTCGAAGGAGGGAAACATTCTTGCAAGCGCCGCCAGGAAGGCATCGCCTGTCTCGCTGTCGCTGTCGTCGAAACCGCTGTCTGTCGAGAGCAGGTATTTTGGCAGGTAGGTCAGATACCGGCCGCCGGTCTGCTCCACGGGCACCACGGTCGACATGCCGATGACACCGGTAAACGGCATGCTCTCGTCGGCGACATTTATGACGTAGTACGGCGAGATTGGCTTCTCACTGACGACAACGACACAGACGACGCCGAGATACTCGGTCTCACGTTCCGGCTCATCGATGCGCAGCAACGATGTATCCACCGTCTGTCGAAGCACGCTGGCGGGCCCGGTGCAGATGACCCGGTCGAACAGGCGCTCCTCGCCATCCGCAAGGGTCACGCTGACTTGCGACGCATTGCTCTCCGTCCCCTGGTTGTCAAGAGCGGCGACCGGAGCGACCCGAGCGACCGCCCGAACCGTTTCGACCGAACCTCCACGCTGCTCGATCGTCTGCCGCAGGGTGTCGAAGATACGCCGATAGCCGCCTTCCACATGCCCGAGATGCTCGGCCTTTGCAGAGCCTGCACGGGCCGAGAACAAGCGCTTGATATAAGACCAGATGAACACCGCCGAGACCCGCTGGTAACTGGGCCCGAGCTTGGCCAGCAGCAGGGGCTTCCAGAGTTTCTCGAACGTGGCCTTGCCGGAATAGCGGATCAGCCATTCCTCGACTGTCTGCCGCTCCAGTGGTCGCCAGGTATCGATGCGCGATGCGTAGAGCAACGTGAAGGCGAGCCTTGCCTTCGACCACAACGACAGCGGTGGAAAGCGCAGGAACTCGATATTGTTGCTGATCGAGTGCATCTGGTCATCGACATAGAAGCCGGTGCGCGTTCGCGCCCAGAACATCGCCGATTCGAGGCCCAGCGCATCCAGCAAGCCGATCAGATGCTGGTCGGTCGGCAACACGACGTGGTAGAAGCGATCCCACTCGAAATCGCCGAAGTCATGCCAGGTTGCGAGGCCGCCGATTTGCGGTGCGCTTTCGAGCACGGTGACGCGATGGCCATCGAGCGCAAGCTTGCGCCCGAGAGCCATCCCCATGAGCCCCGCACCGACGATACAGACGTCAGCGCTTGCCGGCATCACGATCCTTCATCGCACCGATCTGCCAGGCGACGGTGCGTTCGAGACCGAGGGACAACGGAATCTGCGCCTTCACGCCGAGCAGTCGCTCGGAGAGCGTGGTGTCAGGGACGCGACGCCGCACATCCTCGTACTTCTTGGACGAGAAGCTCTCATAGGGGACCATCTCGATATTCAGATTCCCTGGCTTGACGCCAGTTGTCTCTGCAGACGAGAGGCACGCGTCGTGGACACGGTGTGCGAGTTCGAGAATAGTGATTTCCTCGGTGTTGCCGATATTGAGCACCTCGCCGTTGGCCTCGTCTCGCACCATGGCGGCGTGAATGCCGTTGACCGTATCGGTGACATAGGTAAAGCTGCGGGTCTGCTGGCCATCGCCGTGGATGGGAATGACATCGCCTGCAAGAACCGCTTCGATGAACACCGGCGGCGGCCCCCCCCACCAGGACAATGGCTGGTTTGGCCCGTAGCTGCCGAAGAAGCGCAACAGTGTCACCGGGAATCCGTAGGCATCCTGATAGGCAAGCGCCAGATGCTCGTCGTAGAGTTTGGAAACCGCGTAGCCCCAGCGTGGCGACTTCGAGGAGCCGATGATGCTGTCGGTGTGTTCCTCCGAGAACGGCACCGCAGGATTCTTGCCGTAGGCATCGGATGTCGATGCGATGACACACTTGATGTTCCGGGCACGGCAGAAATCGAGGACGTTCTCGGTGCATTGCTGATTGATCTTCAGCGTGTCCAGTGCATTGCCGTAGCGGGGAATCTTGAAGGCAGCCAGGTGGACCGCCACATCGATCCCCACCGGCAAGGTGTTGAAAACGGCGGATTCCATGGCATCGGCTTCGAGAAACGTGAAGCGGCTGTCGTCCATCGCCCAGCGAATGTTCGCCATGTGCCCCATGGAGAGGTTGTCGAGCCCGACGACGTCGAAATCTTCATCGAGCAGCCGCTTCAGGAGGTTCGATCCGAGGAATCCGGCGACGCCGGTCACCAGCGCCTTGCGCCTACTCATCGACAGTGTTTCCGGTCTGCTTCATGACCCGCTCGCGGGGTTGCTTCAGCTCGAACAGGCGGTGCGAACCGAGGTGATAGAGATCTTCGAAATAGCGCATGTTTTGCAAGGCAATTGCTCCGAGTCCGATCAACTGCAGGGCCAGCATGGCCGACAGCAGCGCGGTGACGAAAGTGTGCGGATTCGCGTCGTAGGCGATCGCGAACGCTTCCGCAAGATTCGGCTGCTTTCCGGAACTATCCGGCATACCCAGAGCATCGAAGAAGTGGGCGAACATCCAGAAATTGACGTAGATCGCGAATATCGCCACGAAGATGCCCGGCACCACCAGGAAGAGAAACGGTCGAAAGACGAAACCCGAGAGGGTGGTCGAAGCGACATGACTGAAGATTCGGAGGCTCGATGCGCGCGAATGTTCGTACGACAACTGCGGCCCCCAGTCCAGACGACCGGGAATTTCCTCGATCTTCGCATGGATGACCATCGACTTGTAGAGCATCTCCGGCATGATATCCATGCCCACCGAACGCAGATCGAGCGAGCGAATGAACGGGCCGTCGTAGACGCGAACGAGCGATGTCAGAGTCGAGAACCGACCCCGCGCGAAGGTGCTCAGGAATCGATTGCCGAGAACGCTGAGGGTGCGTCGCAGCCACGGTACGTTGGCGATGCTGCCGCCGGCCATGTACGGAGAAGCGAGCACGATCTTGGCATGTGACTCGCGGATCTTCGCGACGAGTTCGACGATATGCCGGGCGTCATAGCTCAAGTCGGTGTCGAGCGTCACGATGAAGTCGCCGGCGGCGTTGGCGAAGCCGAATTTCAAGACCTGGCCAAGGCCGAAATTGACCGGATGATGCAAGGCCCGTATTCGCGACAGCGAGGCGACCAGTTCATCAGCGATCTCACCGGTACGATCGCGACTGCCGTCGTTGATGATCAGGAGTTCCCAGTCGAAATCCACCTCGGGACTGCTGTCCAGGTATTCATGAATGTGCGCGACATGATCGGCAAGCAGCGCCTCTTCGTTGTATGCCGGCAGGATGATCGAGACAAGCACACGCGACTCAGCCAGCTCTTCCTGATGTCCGGCACTTGTCTGGATTGACGCCAACTTCGCCCTCCTCATTTCTGTCTCCATCGTCATCTTGACGACGTATTCTAGCCGCGCGACAGGCTCTGTCGGAGCTGTTTGATACTTGTTTCCACTTCATCTCGCATCGTGAAGTACGCCAGAACGGCATAAACCAGTGCGCCGGCGCCAATATCCACCAGCAATCGCAGCCAGAGCCCGTCCATGGAGGCCGCGAGCAGCATGTCGACCCCGAGCACGGCCCCGGCCATCGCGAGACCTGCGAACAACGGTGCGACGAGGATATCGACGATCTCGCGCAAGCTTACCGGCATGACCTTCGACATCACCACGAAGCGCACGACCGCATTGAGCGAAGCGCCGACGACGTGCGCCCAGGCGACCGCACCGATCGTGCCGAAGTGCAGTACGGCGATCAGCAGCAGTGGTGCGGTTATCAGCAATTGACTCACGCCGAGCCAGAACAGGAGCCGGATGCGCCCTGTCGCCTTGTAGATGTCACCGGTATGCCAGACCAGGCTGATGAGCACGGTCTGCAGGGCGATGCCCGACACGACCGGCACCGAATCCACCCACTTCATTCCGAACAGCGCAGGCACCAGCGCCGCCGACACACTCGCGATGCCGAGACCGACCGGCACGCTGACAATGGCGACGTAGCGCAGGGCCGTCTTCCAGCCGTCGAGCATCGCGACCGGATCCGACTGCTTTCTGACCGACATCGGAAAGATCACCTTCGAAAGCGATTCGATGATGGGTGTGATCAAGAGTGTGGGTAGTCGAAAGCCGATCATGTAGGCGCCCAGTGCCGCCGCGCCGAGCAAGCGCCCGACCAGCACGTAGTCGATGTTCGCGATCAGCGTGCCGACGATGCTCAGCCCGATCATGCCCCCGCCATAGCTCAACAAGGGCCGAACCTTCTCGGCGCGAAAGACGAACCGGAACGTCGGCCACCAGCCGGCTGCAATCCAGAGCACGACGAGCTCGGCTGCCAGCGCAATCACGACACTCACGATCATGGCCCATGCGCCACCGCCCGCCAGACCGATGCTTATCGCCGCGATACCCTTGACCGTCACCTTGACGAATTCGGGCAAGGCCATCAGCTTGAATTGCATGCGGCGGGTCAACAGGGCCTTTGGAACGATACGAAGCCCCGTGAACACGAACGCGAGTGCCAGTACCTGCACCAGTGGAATGGCACGCTCGTCGTCGAAGATAATCGCCGCGACGGGTGCCGTCAGATAGACGATCGACGCGATACCGAGCCCGGTCAGCGCGCTGATCCAGAAGGCATTGTTCTGCAGTTCCTGATCCTCGCCGTGATAGACCAGCGCAGACTCCACGCCAAAGCCTTCGAGAATCTCGATGAAGGTCACGAAGATCAGCGCATAACCCGCCAGCCCGAAATCCTCTTTCGACAAGAGCCAGGCGAGCGCTATAGTCGTCAGCAGGTTGATCACCTTGCCGCCGTAACGGGTGCCCACCGTCCAGGCCATCGCCCAGATGACGAACTGCGAGTCTTGCCGGTCGGTGCCGGACTTGCTCATCGACGATTGCTTGCCAGCGAGCGGTAGATATCGGTCAGCCGTCTGGCCGTGCTGTCGAGTGAATGATGAGCTTGCACATGCTGCAAGGCGGCAGCGCCTCGCGAACGGGCTTGCGTCAGATCGAGGGCCGCCTCCATGGCCCGTGCCAGCTGTCCGGTATCGTCCGCTTCGATCAGCCAGCCGCGCGCGTCATTGCCGAGCAGTTCGCGCGCCGCGCCAACGTCGGTGGCAACGATGGGCAGACCGGCTGCCATGGCCTCGAGCATCGAATTGGACATCCCTTCGGTCGATGAGGGCTGCACGAAGACCGACGCACCCGCCAGCACACCTGCTACGTCGTCGCTCTGCCCGTGCGCGATAATACGCGCATCTTGCGCCGCCGCCGCCGCGACAATGTCACGCTCCGGGCCGTCACCGACGATGAGCAGCCGACAGTGCGGGTGTTCCTCGACAAGCTGTCGAAACGCGTCGATCAGCCGATCGATGCGCTTCTCGACCGCCAGACGGCCGACATAGACGAAAACCGTGGCATCGGCAGGAATCGCCTGTAGTTCGCGCATCGAGACTTCACCGTGCTGTGACGCCTGCGCCTGAACATCGACGGCATTGACGATGCGATGACGATGCTCGCTCGCCACCCCGAAGGCCGCGAACTCGGCATCGATCTCGTCGCTGATGACTTGCGCCGCGTCGATCGCGCGACCGAGAAGGCGTCGACGCAGTGCATAGAACGGCTTGTGCCGAACACGATCGAGATCGCCCTCGCGTCCACCGCGCAGGATCTTCAGCACCATCGGCACGTCGGCAAAGCGACGATAGAGCGCGCCGATCGTAGCCGGCGTCATCAGGGAGAAAGCATGCATGACCGCCGGACGGAATCGGTACAGCGCCCACAGGGCACCGACCATGAAGCCGACCGTACCAAGGGGTCCGAAGCGATTGCTGCCAAAACGGACAACGTCGAAGCCGTCGACGCTGGACCGGGCCGGCGCACCCGGTATCCCCCGGGTCACGATCAAGGGCCGGACGCCACCTGCGACGATACCCGGCAAGAGCTTCTGCAACTGTCGCTCGGAACCGCCCACCACCGGGTGGTAGGTCTGGGTAATGAAAGCCACTCGCAAGGGGGGCGAGTTAGCCAACTACCGCCGCTCCGTATCGTCGACCGAGGGCGCCGGGGTTGAAAGGGATTCGGCCTGCCTCGATTCCGCTTGCTTCCGCGGCACCCAGCGGCTCACCCGACGACCGCGCAGGTAGTCGTAGACACCAAGACTCATGCCGAGCAGACCGAGCACCAGATAGGCGAGCGCTTGCCAACGACCGCCGCACACGACCACGGCGACGCCGGTGGCGAACAACAGGCCGGCGATGAGAATCAACCAGTGCATCTCGATCGACAGACCGAACACGTTCGATGTTTCCGGCCAGAGCAGCAGCATGAGCAGGCCGAGCATCAGCGCGACGAGCGCACAGGGTACCGCGACGCGGCGCAACACCTTGTTGATGAAGAGCGCCACCGCGAACAGACCGTAACGCCACGGGGCAAGCAGCTCACGCCGATGCCAGAGAGTTGCGAGCCCGCGACAGGTCACGCGTCGACGACGCTCCAGTTCATGCCCGATGTCGCGCGCCGGCCGCCCGATCAGGGCGGCAGCGTCAGGCTCGAACACCAGCCGCTTGCCGTGGACGACGGCACCCAGTCCGGTAAACAAATCGTCGGTCACCGAGTCTGGCAGAGCGCCGATACAGGACCGTCGGACGGCATACAGCTTTCCATCACAGGAGGTCACGGAGCCGAAACAGCGCATCTCGAGCGTTCGTATACCGCTGTCGAGCGCACTGTAGCCTGCCTGGGCCGAGCCGAAACGACTGTCATCGACAATCTGGCGGCGACCTGTCACCGCACCGATTTCCGGATTGTTGAAGGCGCCCAGCAGCGCTTCGAGACTGTGTTCGTCGACCCGTGAATCCACATCGGTGAACACGAGTACGTCGGCCTCTGCGATGGCGTGAATTCTCGCGAGTACGACGTTCTTGCCTTGTGCAGGCGTCATCTCGATCCAGCGCAGGCTCGAATCGTCGAAGGGACATGCCAGGGGCGCCTCCGGAAGCGCACCGTCGAAGCCGATGAACAACTCGGTAATGACGGAGTCGTTCGCAGAGTTCGAGCTTGCATGACGCCGAGCGGCATGCTCGAGAAATTCTCGCACCTTCGCCTCGAGTCGATCATCGAGACGGTTACTGACGGTCACCATGCCGATGCGTCCGGGCGCGCCTGCATCTGCACCGGCAATGTCGATATCTGCGATGATCGTCTCGACAGGACGGAATGGCCTGACACGGGCGAGGGCACGCAAAGCCAGCGGGTAGACAAGGAACAGCAGCGTGGGCAACAACAGCGCGGACAGGACGAACAGCGCCATCCCAATCATGTAGGCCACGCCCGACACCATCGAATTCTGTACAACATCAAGATCGATTTGCCTTCAAGTTCGATTGGCCTTCGAGATCGAATCGATCAAGCGCCTTGCGGCTGATCGCCGGCGGCAGGCTCTTCATCGCCCGCGGACGCCTTGTGGTTCTTGATCTGTCCAAGAATGCGAATGCCCTTGCGCTGAAGTATGGGCGTCGTCGATGTCATCAGCTCACGGTCGAACGAACCACCGGCATTGACGATGACGATACCGTCCAGCCGCCGCGCGAGCGTCTCATGCGTGATCACATCGCCCAGCGTATCGAAGGCCACGATCGAAAACTCGCTCTCGGCACGCAGCCAGTGCAACAGCTCGAGCTGATCGACGCTATAGAAGACCCCTTCCTCGACACGAGCACTGGGCCAGATGTTGACCGAGCGAGGCCGCAGCGGCCGCATGCCATCGACACAGGTGTTTGCTGCGTTCGGGTTCGCGACGATATCGCTCCGCGTCACCCTGGCAATCGTGGTAGTCAGCTGACTGTGCTGCACCACCGAACTCGCCAACAGCAAGGAAATCGACTGTGCCTGATCGGTCTCGAAGACGCCCGATATACCGACGACCGCGCGTCGATAGCTGTCTATTTTCGACTCGAGCGACTGCCGCAGGCCATCAATGGCGAGTTCGAGCGGTGTCGGCGCGGCCGCCACCCTGGCGGCCGCCTCGTCGGCAAGCCGGGTAATCGTGTCGCGCAGGCCACTCAAGGAAGGTCGGTCGAACTGGATCACCGACGCACTCCGGAGAGTTCGCCGAGGATCGGCGGCTCACCTGCAGGCTGGGCATTCTGCTGCACATCGCTCAATGCCATCGGCGAATCGTGCAGATACACGAGGCGTCCGCGCGATCCATTGCCAAACCCGTCGCGATACATGCCCGGCATGCCCGTGGTGCCGGCCTTGCCCGACCGGAACAGCTCCACCCAGACGGCAATGATCCAGCCGATGAAGAATCCGATCAGAGCGCCGAGCGTGAATCGGCTGAGCATCGACAGACCAGCAGCCGTGCGCGGCACGGCCGGACTCTCGACCACGCGTACATTAGCCTCGCGCGCCGCATCGGTATCGGCCAGGATCTTCTGGTCGAGGTACTGTTCGTCGACATCGAGATAGCGCCTTTCGAGAAGCGCCAGCTCATCGGCAAGCTTTTCTGCTTCGCCGAAACGCCGCTCGAGCGTCTGCAGGTTCGCCTGCAGCTCGGCTTCCTGCTCCTCGAGAGATTTCAGTCGAACCTCGGCTCCCGCCGTGCTGATCGTCAATTCGGAGCGCTGCAACTCGAGACTATCGCGGATCGGGTTGTTGCCGGTGCGCTGCAAGTCTCGCGAAGCTGCGCCTTCTTCCGAACGGATGATGCGTTGCAACTCGCTGATTTCACTCTTCACACGCGTGACGGGACGACTGGTCGGCGTGAACTTGCCGAGCAGCTGCTTTTCCTCGACCTGAAGTTCGACCAGGCGGCTGCGCGCGCGCTCCAGAGCGGAATTGACCTGTGATTCCGAATAGATTTCCTTGCGCGCAGGCTGTTTCAAGATTTCGCCATCGATGACGGTCAACTGCTGGCGGTCCTCGGCAAGCTGCCGCCGCGTCGCTCGTGTATCGGCACGGAGTGACATCAGCTGTTCACGCGAGATGCCCATCGTCGCCTCGATGTCGCGGATACTCGCGCCTGACAGATAGGTTTCCTGGCGGGTCCGCGCGGCTTCGAATCGCTCCTGCGTCTCTGTCCGCAAGGAGGCGAGCACGTCGACGTTCTGCGTGCGCAACAACTTCTGGCGCTCGCGGAAGTACACTTCGATCAGCTGAGCGAGCACGAGCTTGGCACGCTCGGGATCCGTGTGTTCGTAGGTCAGGTGGATGATCGCGCTGTTCTCGACCGACTTGACGTTCAGCCCGCCACGCATGACATCGACCGCATCATCGCGCGTGAACGAGTCATCGCTCGCATCCGAACCCCCGAAGCTGTTCACGCCGAGCTCGTCGACCACCTTCAGGTACTGATCGTGACTCGTCAAGATCTGCACATCGGTGTTCATCGCCTCGGCGAGCATGATCCGTCCGTTGTTGCGGGACGACTGACCGATGTCGGATTGCAGGAATTCGTCGCCAAGCTTGAACAGCAGGCGAGCTCGCGACTCATAGACCTTTTCACGCTCCCAGGCGGCCAGCACGGCCGCGATCAGCGTCAATGCCAGTATCGGAACGATGTACTTGACGAGAGGCCTGATTAACGTTTTCATCGGTCGTTTTCCTGTGCACCGGCGACCGTCGGGTCGATCACCATCGCGAGAGTCGCGTGTGCGACGGGCAATCTCGTTGCCGCGATCATCACACCGAGCAAGGCCCATATCGGCTGCGCGTGCACATCGTGAAGGATAACGGCAGACAGATAGTAGGCAAGCGCGGATACCACCATCGCCACCGTCAGATAGCCACCTGACCTGTCATGGTTCCGGAGTCTACGGATACCCTGCAGCAAGACTGTCAAGACCACCCCACCGATGGCAATCAGGAATACGCCGAGTCCGATGATTCCCCGTTCTGCCAACAGTTCGAGGTACATGCTGTGCGCTGACCTGTCGTCGTTGTACAGCTTGGTCCCGAAGTCGTAGGAATACATCTGGAAGTAGTGTTCGTAATTCGCGAGGCCGACGCCCGTCAACGGTCGGGATTGCCAGAGCTCGAAGGCAACCCGCATCTCCGCCAGCCGACCGCGGGTTGCGCCGTCGACCGGGGCCGCGCCATCACCGAGCATGCGACCGGCATCATCGATGGAGCGCACCATTCTTTCGGTATCGACGTACTGCCCTGCGGCCAGGATGACGATCGTGGCCACGCACAGGGCACCGAGTTGATACCAGATCGGTATGCGTTTGGCGGAGAGCGCAAAAGCCGGCACAGCGATCGCCAGGAGCACCAGCAGGGCACCGCGCGACTCGCTCAGCATGACACCGGCCAACAGCACCAGCACGCAGGCATAGGCCAGCCGACGCACCCGGGCTTCGCCGGTGAGAATCAGCGCAACGGTTAGTGGAATCATGAAGACGGCATAACGGCCGAGGCTATTGGGGTGCCCGAAGGTTCCGGCTATGCGGTCGGTCACATCATCCGCTTCGTTGCCGGAGTAGACCTGCGTGAACCCGGGCAGGATGCTCTCGAGGCCTGGAAAGAAGGAGCCGAGTATCGCCAGCAACACCGCACCGGTAGTGCCCACCATCGCGAGCACACAGACGTTCGGAAGCGAGGTCAACACACCGAAACGGCCGACCGTCAGCGCCAGCGCAAGACAGATGATGAGGTTTCGCTGCTGCAGGCCGAGTTCGTCCAGCGCAAGCGTCGCGTCGGTGGCATACAACGCGGGAATCAGCGTGAAGGCATAGAAAAGCGCAAGTAAGCTCATGCAGACGCAAAACGGAACAGGGAATTCGCTATCGCGTGTCACCGGCAGCCAGAACCGCTCGGGAATGAAACGTGTTCGGGACTGACGGACCCAGATGATGACGATGGTGGCGATCAGCACCATCGGCAGATACTTGGTCAGTACGGGCAGACCGTACTTGTCATGCAGGACAGACGATGACGAGGAGAACGCCACCGCCACGCAGGCAACCACGCTCAGCGAGGGAAATGCAAGAGCGACACCGAGGGCGATCAGGCCGAAGATGCCGATCGCGATGATCGTCAGCGCGCCGAGATCCCCGAATTTGTAGAGCACCTCCTGAAGGAACATGCCGGTCATCAGCGCGACGGCAAGCAACGCGGCGACCGACACGATACGCTCGCTGCGGTCACGGAGTATCAGCACCAGTGATTCGATCAGGCCACGATCGCGAGACGCGACATTCGGCGTGCCGCCCGCTACGGCACCCGCCATCGAGGCACGCCGCCCCGGCCGGCTGAACCTGCCCGGCCTGTTGCCCTCGAACATCGAAATCACTGCGACGTCCTACTGACCTTTCAGCGCGGCGGGAAGGGTGTACAGCAGGAGCAGCACGGCTTCCTTGACGGAGAACGCGCGGACGTGCTGGATATCTAGCCTGACCCGTTCATCGAAGCCGGACGTTCGCGACCTCACCTGCCAGAAGCCGGTGATCCCCGGGCGAACTTCAAGCCGCTCGGTGTGCCAGACGTCGTAGGTTGCAAGGGCGAAGGACGTTGGCCTCGGTCCGACCAGGGACATGTCCCCCTTGAGGACGTTCAGGATTTGCGGTAGTTCGTCGAGACTGGTCTTGCGCATCCAGCGACCGACGCGCGTGATGCGCGGATCGTTGGTCATCTTGAAATCCGGCCAGACGCGCTCGTTGTATTGCATCAGCTCATGCTTGAGTTCGTCGGCATTGCCGACCATCGAACGAAACTTCCACATCGAGAAGACTTTCCCGTGCATGCCGACACGTAGCTGACGGTAGGCGATGGGTGCACCCGGATCGCCGAGCCAGACGATCAGCGCACAGATGATCATGACCGGAATCCAGAAAGGTGCAAGAAAAAGCACGAGTAGCAGATCGAGAATTCTGAGAGTGTCGTTTTGCGAGTCGATATTCGTCACGAGTGGCTTCCCTGTGTGTATTGCGTTCCCTTGACCTACAAGGTTCTACCGGTGTTGCGGTTACTACGACATTACGGGTGTTACAGGTGAATCAGGTTGCTCATTTGCATCGGTCGTGCTCATTCGGCCACAGCAGCGACTTCGGTATCTCTCAACATCGCCGGCAGCGGCGCGCCACGTCGGGCGGTCTCGAACAAAGCGTTCAGGGTGACAGCATCGTCCGGGAACGAGGCGATCGAGAATTCGTCGACGGGCGTCGTCGCACGCAAGCGCTCGGCGTACTGCAGGGCGTCGGCACGGGTCGTGTCGAAACAGAGGATACCGAGCTCGTCCGGTGCGACGCTGAACACGGTATCGAACTCGCGCGCCTGCCCTTTCAACAGATCGACGAGGTCCCGACGTTCGGCTGCCGACAGCCGATCGGTGCCCTTGAGAATCATCAATGAGAGCGGTGAACGTGTCCGCCGGCTGCGCCGCAGTTCGCGCGCGAGAATCGAACGTGCTTCGTCAGCAGGTATCGGGCGATTCGGCGACTTTACACCTCCTTCGACACCGTTCTCGAGCGTGTGCAAGGTCACCAGCAGCAGGCCGAACAAGGCAATGGCCATGATCTGGATCAACGTCAATACGATGGCAAGCGCACTCCAGCTGCTCACACTGAAGAACGCGACGGCCACCAGACTACCGATACTCAAGACGGTATTCAGGCGCGGCCGGTTCCAGCGCGGAAATGCCGACGTGACCGACACCAGGATAACCGGCAGAGCGTACAGCACGAAGCGCAGGCGATCGTCGGCAAAAAAGAGCGACAGTGATCCATAGATCACGATCAACGCCACGAAGCCCAGCACTCTTACAGACACGTCTTTCTCCGACATCTTGTCGTCAATTTCAATCAATTCACCAGTCCCGCTAGCGCTATCCCTCGCGGGAAAATTCCAGTCGGGGCCAGCCGATTCGCATGCCCGACTACGATTGCTACCTGCGATCAGGATTCAGCTGATAACCGAACGAGATTCCATTGAACAGAAGCAGCTTGCGCAGATACAGATCGACCCATTCGGTTGCCTTGGTCATCTCGCTCTTCGGTACGAAGACGATGTCCCAGGGCTGCAGCGCGCCCGAGGCATCGGCCTGCATGACCATGTCGTCCAGGTCGAGTACCGACGGAATCGGCCGGCCCTTCAGATCCTTGCGAATGACGACAACCTGATTTGCCTTGGCGGTCGATGCGAAGCCACCCGCCGCAAAGATCACTTCCAGTGGCGTGATACCGGCCCGGTAGGCGATCTCGCGCGGTGTGTTGACGGCGCCGCCGACGTACACCTGCCGTGCAGTCGCCTCGAGCAGCTGCACGACCACCTGCGGCTGATTGAGTTCGCGCGCATACGCTGTACGTACCAGTTCGGTCAGCTCGGGAATCGTCATGCCGCGCACCGTTCGCGTGCCGAGTAGTGGAATGGTCACGGCACCATCCGGTTGCACCCGAGCTTCCTGGTTGAGATCCGGATTGAAGAAGAACTGCAACCCCAGGCGATCACCGGGCTGAAGCTCGTACGGCGTGCTTTCGACCTGAGTGAAAGCCGGTTGCACCGTGGCCTTGGCACGGTCGTCGCTCAGACGCTGGACCTTCGACTCGTTCAGATCGAATCCCGGTGTACCGCAAGCCGTCAGCACGAGCGCACACAGGGCGACGAACGCGCCACGACACGCCTGTCGGCTGCGGCCTGATCGTGCATGCAGATCGAACGGAGAATCAGTGCGGTTCATGTCTCGTTCTCGCAAAGGAATAGCGGCGATATTGATCTCCATCAGGCTACTGCAACCTGCTCGCCGAGACTCGGGAGTCGTCCTCGTCTTCCAACGAGGTATCGGCTACCGACCATGCTTCCCCTACGGGACTTGAAGTATTCGTGACACGCTTCGCCTCGCGACGATAGATCGCATCGAGGCTGTGCAGCCATCCTTCGACCGAGAAGGTTTCACACGCACGTGCATGGGCACGCTCAGACATTGCCTCGGCCAGAGCGGGTGACGAAAGCAATGCTCCAACGTGCGACGCTGCCGCACCGACATCGCCCGTGTCGACCAGATGACCGCACTCCCCGTCCTCTAGCAGCCAGGCAACATCGCCGACTTGCGTCGCGACGATCGGCAAGTGCATGGACATTGCTTCGAGCAGCACCAGGGGCAAGCCCTCAGCAAGCGACATGGACAGGTACACATCGGCCGCGGCCATGTATTCACGCACTTGCGCACTCCGACCAACGAGCAGAACCCGTTCCTCCAGACCACGCTCCACGACCAGCGACTTCAGCGCGTCGAGAAACGGACCATCACCGACCACGGCAAGGCGCACGTCCGGAACACTCACGAGCAAACGCGAAATCACCTCGACTGCATCGTCGAGCCCCTTGGCAGGCGTTACCCTGCCAACCGTCAGCACCAGCGCGCCTGCAGCCTCATTGTCGGTGAATCCCAGTGTGGCGCGTGCGCGAGCCTTGCGCAACTTCGGGCCGAGATCATCGACAAGCTGCTCGACTGGATTCGGCAGCACTTTGATCGTCTTCCGACGGCGCCCTGTGCCAAGCCGCGGCTGATGGGTTTCGGCCACTGCCGGACCAACCGCCAGTACCGTTGCGGCGCCGAGGCGCATGGCCCAGCTCTCCGCCCAGTCGCGGCGCGCGTGCTGGAGACCGAGCTCCGGAAAGGTGTTATGCAGCGTGGTTACAACCGGAATGCCGCACAGCCGCGCGCACAGGGTACCGACGATATTGGAGCTGCGCAGGTGGGTGTGCACGATATGCGGTCGATACTTCCTGAGAATACGGCAGATACGGACGATTCGGCCAAGCGCAAAAACATGCGGCGAGGCAACGATATGAATGGCTTCTACCTGCAGGGCGAGCTCGGAGGGAACGTCATTTCGCCCATCGAGCGACACGACCCGCATCCGGTAACCCATGCGCTGTGCATGTCGGGCACGCAGCGCCAGCAGCGCCTGGGCGCCGCCGGTCTTTATTCCGTCGATGAACTCGACGACGCGAAGCGGTTCGTCCCAACCGGGAACGGATTGCCTGTACAGGTCCACCAGCTGATCTGTCCAGGCGTCTACATCAAAGGTTTCACGCACGCGTTGCAGCCCGCGAAGCGCGCGCTCTTGGGCCTCGTCAAACCGCTCGATGACTGTCGCAAGTGCAGAAACCATCGCCTCCCTGCGGTCGTCTTCAGGAAGCTCGGAATTCACCAGCAAAGCGCCGTCGACTCCCACGGCATGCTCGATATCACCTACATTCGTACTGACCACTGGCAAGCCTCTCGCCATGGCTTCGAGCAGTGCCATCGGCAAGCCCTCGATGTGCGAATTCAGCACGAATACATCGCAGCCAAGACAAAACGTGTCGACATCGTCCCGCCGCCCGAGCAGGTGTACATGATCATCCAGCCCACGCGCATCGATGGCGTCGCGAATGACACCATCGAGAGGCCCGTCACCAACCGAAACCAGCTTGCAGTCGGGGTGTCGCTTGCGTAGCGCGTCGAATACGTCCAGGAACTCGGGCCAACCCTTTTCGCTGGCGAGCCTGCCGACCGTCAGAAAGAGCACCGTGGAATCCGTCGCACCGACAGCCTCGGAAACCCGGGCCCGTGCAACCACGCGCTGTTCGTCCGTCGACTGCGCGGCGGAGCTCAGCGACAAGGGGTTCGCGAACACATCGATTGCTCGTTCGCGAAGTCGTGCCGAATTCGTCCTGGCAACGACGGGACCGACCGCGATGACACGGTTAGCGGCAAAACGCAGGCAAAGCGATTCGGCAACTCGTTTCCAGGTACCCGCGAAGCGCGGATGCGGGTCGACGTTGTGCAGCGTCGAGACGACCGTAATGCGAAGCAGTCGCGCGCAAGGCCCGGCAATGACGTGGGCCGCCAGCAGATGGGTGTGCACGATATCCGGCTTGATCTGCCTGAACAGCCGGATGAGATTGACGATTCTGCCGAGCGAGAGCAGACGCCTGCCAGGCAAGACATGGACTTCGATACCGCTGGATTCGAGCGCCTCGCGCTCGTCGTCCCGCGTCCCCAGGCTGATCACGACCATCCGGATGCCACGGCAAGCGAGGTTACGGGCCATGACGGACACAATGCGTTGCGCGCCGCCGGTGCCGAGATCGTCGATGACGCAGGCCAGCACCCGCTCGGGCCGCGCCGCGTCAGCCCGCGGCGTTTCAACCTTGACCGCCTCGGCTTGCGCCTCGTCGGCCGTCACCATGACCGGTCGGACCGCACCCAGTCGCACCTTATCGGCACGAACCACATCGGCCCGCGCGGCATTTGAACGGGCCGCATCTGAACGGGCCGCATGACGCGGGATCACTCCCTGATCATGCTCTTCGTCGCGGACGGGATCGCTCGCGCTCATGCGGGCCTTCCCGCCACGTCGGAAACGCCGCAAGACCCCGTCATCATGGAGTCAGTGACGTTCATGGGAGCTTGCCCGATCGCTCCACCCGGCAATCCATCTCCATCTCACTCTTTCCGCGGCAAGCCCTCATGGGCGTTTTTCGGCCGGAATCACTGCCGCTGAAGCCGCCCGCCGTCAGAACGGGAATTCGGCCAAGGAAGAAAAGACGAATCCAGCCTGCCGCTGGCGGGCATCGCGTGTCGCTACCTGTTCGTACCGCGGAAATCAACGTTTCATCCTTCCCTGAGACTCAAAGACGGAGCGCTACCTCCACGTCGCGACGAGACCGACAGCTCGCTGACACACAAGCCAAATGTCCGACAATACTTGAAGGCAGATCAATTACTGCCCGCCCATGAAGGACGCTGAGTGCGGTTGCCCGCTGCGCCCGGGATCAGATCTCCGTGACTCCAGAAATACCAGCATAAACAGGCACCTGGGCCGGCACGTATTTCGCTGAACGGGGAACAATACAACAAGAGAAGACCCGCAGTCTAACGGCTTCGTCACCTACAGCTTCGTTCTCGACCTGTCAATGATACGTCATGTTGCCTGGTTGCCTGGCTGACCGGGCGCGCTGTTATCCATTGCTCACATTTTCTCCCGAAGACGTGACGGGACGACGACACCCGCGTCTATCAGCAGTCGGCACTGATAGGCCAGCCAGAGCAGAATCGGCCCCATCACGACAACCCCTTGACGTCCGATCGACCCGACCAGGAAGTTGCCACCTGGATACACCATACAGAACAGCATCACACTGACGAGACCGGGAATCTGTCGACGTGGGTTGATGGCCACGATCATCAAGGATGCCGCCAGGAAACCGTACATCAACAGGTTCGGAATCAGGTACGCGTAGGTGTATAGGGATTGTGAACGAAATGAAAAGGGGTAGTTGAACAGCCGCCCAGCGCTGGAAGCCCTTGAACCGCAAACGCGGCAAGAAGGAGGCGCCGATGGACACGATACAGACCACGGCAATCGCGTAGCCGAACAGCGGTTTCAGGAGGGCGAGCCCGGCAAGTGTCAGCGCGAGCCCGAACAGTCGTCCGATGCCGGGCCGCTCCAGGTCGTCGATGTCGACCAGAAGCCAGCAAGCACTCATGATGCCGTGAAGAATGCGAGCACGGCAGAAAACAAGGGTGGATTCCCGATGACGCCGCCGGGGTACACGAGCGAACCCTCGACCATGCGGGCGGCCTGTCCGAGGTAGCGCAGTTCACCGCCGAGAATCCCGACGTTGAGGGTCTGCCACATGATGCACGTGCAGCCCGAAGGCAATCACCAGCAGGACCAGGCTGTAGGGAGGGCCAAGAGCAGGCGTAAGCACGTCCAGGCTCGCAGAGGTGCCGAGGGCGTCTTTCAACAGGCTTTTCTCCTTGGCAGGACGGTTCGCGATATCCGTTCTCGAAGCCGGTCTCGCTTTGTCAGGATGCGGCATGTTAATTTTCGCCCGCCAGAGTGCCGGGAACACTGCAACAAACCGGCATCATGCAAGCGCCACACCCTGGCTCGCCTCTCCCCTGGAAGCCCATGACGACTATGCTCGATATCCTTTCCGTGGTCGGCGCTCGACCTCAGTTCGTCAAACTGGCGCCCCTCGCACGCGCGTTCCACGCACGGCAGGAAGTACAACACCGGATCGTACACACGGGCCAGCACTACGACGACAGGATGTCGTCGATATTCTTCGAGCAACTTGCCCTGCCGACGCCCGAACTCAACCTCGACGTGGGCTCAGGTTCGCATGGCCAGCAGACCGCTGACATGCTGAGGGGTATCGAAGCCTGTCTGCTCGAGCAACGGCCGGATGCCGTTCTCGTCTACGGTGATACCAACTCCACGCTCGCAGCCGTGATGGCGGCAACCAAGCTGCACATTCCGGTGGCCCACGTCGAAGCTGGCCTCAGGAGCTACGACAGACACATGCCCGAGGAGATCAATCGCCTCGCCGCAGATCACTGCAGCGACCGCCTGTATGCGCCCACGCCGCTGGCGATGGCCAACCTGGCGCGTGAGAACCTCGCTGAACGGGCCGTGCTCAGCGGTGATGTGATGCGCGATGCCGTCATCGCACATCACGATATCGCGCTTGCCGAGTCCCGGGTGCTGGAGCAGCTCGGTCTAGCCGATCAGCCGTTCGTGCTCGTCACGTTGCACCGTCCCGTCAATACCACTCGCGAAAGCCTCACGCAGCTGCTGCATGGCCTGATGGCCAGTCTGGACGACTCCATGAGGGTCATCTTTCCGATGCATCCTCGCACGCGTGCCGTCCTCGGCAGCACGATCGATGCCCTGCCCCCTGCATTGTCAGTCATCGACCCGCTGGCCTATCTGGACATGCTGCGCATTGCTTCCGCGGCAAGACTGATCATGACCGACTCCGGCGGCCTGCAGAAGGAGGCCGCCTTCCTGAGGACGCCTTGCATCACGGCACGCGAGCAGACCGAATGGGTCGAAACGGTCAACATGGGCGTGAACCGACTGGTCGGCCGCGACCTCACCCGTCTGGCCGCCGCGCTGGATCACTTTCTGCATGGCCCCGACCCCTTCACGCCCGAAACCGCTATCTGCATGGACATTGAATACGGCAAAGGCGATGCAGCGCAAAGGCATTGCGACGACCTGGTTGAATGGCTGGGAGCGGCATCCATCGCAGCAGCTTCGACTGGCGGCGACCAGTCATGAGGGCTCGCCCGAGCATGAGCCTCTCACTCGACCTCGACAACAAGTGGTCGTACCTGAAGACGCACGGCAACGAGGCCTGGCGGAACTACCCGGGCTACCTCCCGCTGGTCGTGCCTCGCATACTCGACTTCCTCGCGCAACGAGACCTCTCGATCACGTTCTTCCTCGTCGGCAAGGATGCCACTCTCGACGAAAACAAGGAGGTTCTCGGCGAGATCGCTGCAGCAGGCCACGAGATCGGCAACCACAGCTTCATTCACGATCCCTGGTTGCACCTCTATTCGGCAACAGATCTGGAGCGCGAGTTCGAAAAGGCCGAGGAGGCCATCGAGGCGGTTACCGGCATCCGCACTCGGGCGTTTCGCGGGCCGGGGTTCAGTCTCTCCACCGATACGCTGAACGTGCTCGGCAAACGCGGCTACGACTTCGATGCCACGGCCTTCCCGAATGCACTCAACCCACTCGCCCGTGCCTACTTCTTTTCGAAGAGCCGATTGACCGCGGCAGAGAAAAAGCAGCGCAGCGCGTTATTCGGTACATTTTCGGACGCTCTGCGACCGGTAAAGCCCTATCGCTGGACACTGCCGAGCGGCGCCTTGCTCGAGATACCGGTCACCACACTGCCGCTGTTCCGGGTGCCGATCCACTTCAGTTACCTGCTCTACCTCGCGAGTTTCAGTCGGACGGCCGCTCGGTTGTACACACGAACGGCGGTGACCCTGTGCCGCGCCACGCGCACCGAACCCTCCTTGCTGTTGCACCCGCTCGACTTCATGGGTGAGGAAGATGACGATGACCTCGCCTTCTTTCCCGCGATGAACATGCCTGTTACTCGCAAGCTCGAGATCATGGACGAGCTGTTCGCCGTGCTGCTCGACAACTTCGATGCCTGCACGATGGGTGAGTTCGCGCGCAACGCCTGCGGAACCGATGTCGCCCTGCGTGAATTTCCGCCGAGCTTCCCGCACCGTTCAGAGGGCATGAATCTCGGTCCCAGCGCCGGGACTGACGCCTGACACAGGCGAGGTCCGCGACATGACCGCCGAGGTGAGCGACGGGGTCGAACGGCCGGTCAAGGTATCGTCGAGACGGAAGGCCTTGTCCATCGTGAGTGGCCTGTTGGTCAGCGCACTCTTTCTGTGGCTCGCCCTACGCGAAGTCGATCTTGCGGTGCTTCACGACAGCCTGTCACGCGCTGCGTGGTGGCCATTGGCACCGTTCGCGCTGACGCTGATGGTGTACTTCACATTGAAGGCGATGCGCTGGCGTCTGTTGCTCAGAGACGAACACGGCGTCAGCACGGCGCGCCTGGTCAATCCGATGATGATGGGTTTTGCCGCGAACAACGTGTTCCCGTTGCGTGCCGGCGAGCTCATTCGCGCCTATACCGCCAGCCGCAGCCTCGGCATACCGATGAGCGAGGTGATCGCCTCGCTGTTCATCGAGCGTGCCCTGGATGCCCTGTCAGTCGCCGCGCTCGTCAGCATCGCCGTGGTGCTCTGGCAGCTCGGGCATGGCAGCGACGCTCAGGTCACCGGGCTGCTCTGGGCGGCCATGCTCCTGATGATCCTGGCGGCCGGTGGCCTGCTGCTTGTCGGTTTCTACGGCAATGCCCTGCCACGACTGGCAAAGCTCCTCCCGCTACGTTGGCAGGCGCGGGTGTCGACGCTGCTCACGCAGTTCGCCAACGGACTGGAACCCCTCGCCAGATCAACTCGAAGGCGTGCACTCGGCGTCCTGTCGACGTCGCTTTTCCAGTGGTTTCTGATCGGCGTGTGCACGCTGTTGTCGATGCTCGCCGTGGGCGTGGATCAGGGCCCCTGGATCGATCAGCTGGCGACGGCGATCATCGTCCTCGGCGTGGTCGTGGTCGGCACCAGTGCGCCTAGCGGGCCGGCCTATGTCGGCGCGATCGAGTATGCATTCGTGCTCGGCCTCGGTTTCTTCGACGTGCCGCCGACAGATGCTCTCGCCGCCGGGATCTACTATCACTGCGTCTTCTTCATCGTCGTCACATCGAGTGGCGCTGTCTGCTGGCTACGTCACGCGCAGGCGTCGTCGGCCGCGTCGGTCAGCTCGCGGAAGTGACGCCGACACTTCGATTCGTAGCGTTCGTTGCCACCGATCTCTACCTGCTCGCCAGCCGCGACTACCGCGCCGTCAGCATCGAGCCGAACGGTCATGGTCGCCTTGCGCCCACAGCTGCAGACCGTCTTCAGTTCGCTCAGCTTGTCGCCAATGGCCAAAAGTCTCGCTGAACCCGGAAACGTCTGGCCGCGAAAGTCTGTCCGAAGTCCGAAACACAAGACTGGCACATTCTCGTCATCAACGATGGCGGCCAGCTGATCGACCTGTTGCGCACTCAGGAACTGGGCTTCGTCCACCAGCACGCACGCCAGGCTGCCGATTCGAGCAGCAAGCGTTGCCGTGAAATCCGTCTTGCCATCGAACACCTCGGCTGCCGCCTTCAAGCCGATGCGTGACCTGACGGTTCCCGCCGAGTAACGGTCGTCGATCGCTGCCGTGAACACGGCCACCTGCATGCCCTGTTCCCGGTAATTGTGGGCCGACTGCAAGAGCGACGTCGACTTGCCAGCGTTCATAGCGGAGTAATAGAAGTAAAGCTGAGCCACGCTGCATCCTGGCGCTGTTCGAAGCGATGCATGGTAGCTCGCTCACGCTTGCTTCGCTGTTGCGGGCGGTTGCCATTCCAGCGGCGCCGCTCCGAGCAATCCGCGTGCACGACCGCTGGCCGCCAACCAGGCATTGATCGCGTCCTGGATCTCGCGTTCACCACGCACCGACATCTCGACGGCGGGTACATGCTCGAGCAATTCCGGCGGCAGCACGAAACACAGGTTCGCGGCGATACCGCTCGGCGCACTGCCCGCCATCGGCTTCTCGACAATCTCGTCTATATCCAGCGAACCGATGACTTCGCGATCACGTCGTTCCTTCGACAAGGTCAGCAAGGACTCTCGGGCGCCGGGTTCCGATCGGGCGAAGCGCACGCTCGAGCGCGCCTCCACCGAACCCACTATCGGCTTGAGACTGACACTCAGTTCGGCATCGTGGCCGACGTGGAAGCGGAGCAGTTCACGGTAGAAGGGCAAGGGCAGCAGATAGTCAGTCGCACTCAGCACGAACGGCGTCACCAGAAACTCGGGCCTTGCGCGCATCACGCACTCGAGCGCATGCGCGGTTCCGAACAGGTTGTCCTGGCGAATGCAGATCAATTCCTGCGACGACACGGCCCGTCGGCGCACGGTGTAGGCCTTGATCTGGTCGGCCAGGTGATGGGTGACCAGCACCACACGCGAGATACCGGCCCGTTCCAGCGAGTCGAGCAAGCGATCGAGCGTCGGCTGACCCCGGTGCGGGAGCAACGGTTTCGGCGTGCGGTCGGTCCAGGGCGCCAGTCGCTTGCCGCGGCCGGCCGCCAGCAGCACGGCGGTGTCTATTGGTACAGGCAGTTTCATGCGATTCGAACTCCATTTTCCGGCATCGCGGCGAAGCATCGGGCCACGCCTCGCTTGTCGGGGTAGATCTCCTGATAGTGCGCAAGTATGTCCCGTTCGACCGCTGTCACGGCATCCCGATCGACAAGCATGACCAGACAACCGCCATACCCGCCTCCACTGAAGCGACTGCCGCGCACACCAGAGAGACCAGACGCGATGCGGTGCAGCGCGATCAGCCACTCGCTGCCGCTCTCGTAGTCTTCGATGGAGCTTTTGCAGGAGGCACTCATCAACGTGCCGAATCCCCCCCAGTCGCCCGCGGACCAGGTTTCGCAGCCGCGGGCAACGCGTTCCATCTCGGTGAAGACATGTCTTGCCCGACGTGCGAGGCTGGGCGGCAGCCGTGCCAGCGACGCCGCGGTTCGCTGTGACGGTGCGACGTCACCCAGGCGCCGCGCTGCTGGTTGCAGGAGGGCCGCCGCTTCACGGCACTCGGCCACCCGGGTGTTGAAGCCCGATCCGGACGCGAGCTCACGCGAAACGCCGGAATAGCAGAGCACCCACCGCACCTCATCGATCGTCGGCGGATCGGGGACCGGCATCGAGGTAACTGTTTCGACGTCGAGGCAGGAAAGCGCATCGGCGCGTCCGAACACGACCGACATCTGGTCCTGCAGACCATTGTTCAGCCCTAGATGCTCGTTCTCGACCTGACGGACGAGTTCGACCATCGTCTGCTCATCGAGCTCGATGTGGTTGACGAGTGCGAGCGCGCGAAGATAGGCCAGTACGACCGACGCGGAGGAACTCAAGCCAGCCGCAACGAGAGTACCGTGCACCACACCGGTCAGCCCTTGAGTCAGTGGTCTGTAGCGGTTCAGCACGCGCGCTGCAGCCGTCGCGAAGCGGACGCGACTGTCGCTCTCGTCCGCCGCGGGCGGCGGGTGTTGCGCGGGCGAGGTCTGGTCTACCGCCGCCGACGCGCTCGACCAGGCGATTCGACAGTGGTCCGCTCGAGATTGATCCGCCCTGGGCTTCTCGGCACCCTCGTGAAAGCGCAGGTCAAGGAACGGGCGGTCACTCGGCCAGAAAGCCAACAGCGTGTACTGGTTCAGGGTGCGCGCCAGCACGCGGCCCCCTTGATGATCGATGTGCGCACCGAGCGGATTGAACCGATAGGGCGAGATTACCAGTCGGGCCGCGTCCCGGCGCCCGGCAATCAAGCCAGCGCGGGCACGAAAGTCATCAAGATAGCGTGCACTGCCGACGGCAGCCGCATCGGCAAAGGTCGTCATCCCTGAGGCATCGCTGAGACATCGCTGAAACGATGGCGCTAGGCTAGACCGACAGCGCTCTGCTTGTCGAGTCCGCTCTTGCTTTCTCCCGGCCTGCGCCAGCCCTCAGCCGGCCATGCGATGCCCACCCGATTCTTCGTCCTCGTCCTGCTCGAGCGACATGGAGCCTGCGATCATATCGTCGACAGCGGACGAACCGCCGCCCTCGAGCTTGATACGGAGCCTCAGGTCGTTGACCGAATCGGCGTTGCGCATGGCTTCCTCGATGGTGATCGCGTTCTCCTGCAGGAGTTCGAACAGGGCATGATCGAAGGTCTGCATGCCCTGGTCCTTGCTCTTGGTCATCAAAGCCTTGATCTCGTGGATTTCCCCTTTCATGATCAGGTCGGACATCAACGGCGTGTTCAGCAGCACTTCGACCGCCGCACGACGGCCCTTGCCACTCGGCGTCGGCAGCAGGCGTTGCGATACGAAAGCCTTCGCGTTCAGGGAAAGATCCAGCAACAGCTGCTTGTGGCGCGTTTCCGGAAAGAAGTTGATGATTCGGTCAAGCGCCTGGTTGGTGTTGTTCGCATGCAGGGTCGCCAGGCAGAGGTGTCCGGTCTCGGCGAAGGCGATCGCATGCTCCATCGTCTGCTGGTCCCTTATCTCCCCGATCAGGATGACGTCGGGCGCCTGGCGGAGTGTGTTCTTCAGCGCAATCTCGAAGGAATCCGTGTCGGTACCGACCTCGCGCTGTGTGACGATGCAGCCCTTGTGGCGGTGCACGAATTCGACCGGGTCCTCGATCGTGATGATGTGTCCGTTCGAATTCTCGTTGCGGTAGTCGATCAAAGCGGCAAGGCTGGTCGACTTGCCTGACCCCGTGCCACCGACGAAGATCACCAGCCCGCGCTTGGTCATGGCCACCTGAGACAGGATATCGGGCATGTGCAGGTCCGCGAACGAGGGAATCTCGTTCGGAATGACTCGAACCACAAGACCGGCACTGCCGCGCTGTACCAGCGCGTTGACCCGGAAACGGGAGACGTCCGGCACCGCGATGGCGAAGTTGAATTCCTTGCTTTGCCTGAATTCCTCACGCTCGGATTCGTTCATGAGGCTTTGCGTCAGGGCGAGCGTGTGGTCCGGAGTGAGCTTCTTCTCGGTGACCGGCGTGACCTTGCCGTGTATGCGCATGGCGGGGGCAGCGCCCGCGATGATGAACAGGTCGGAGCCGCCCTTCTCCACCAGGCTGACGAGCAACTTGTCCATGAAATTCTTGGCGACCTTCAGATCCATGAGCAAGCTTCCTGTGCCGGCAGAGAGCCGGTCTTCACGAGTTGATACGTCGGGACAGAACAGAGGAACTACACGATGCTGTCGGGGTTCTGCGCCTTCTTGCGCGCCTCGGCGCGATCGACCAGACCACGATTGACCATTTCCTTGAGATTCTGATCGAGCGTCTGCATGCCATGGCCCTGTCCGGTCTGGATGGCCGAATACATCTGCGCGACCTTGTCCTCGCGAATCAGGTTGCGGATGGCCGGTGTGCCGATCATGATTTCGTGCGCGGCAACCCGGCCGCCACCGGTCTTCTTCAGAAGAGTCTGCGAGATGACGGCACGGAGTGATTCGGAAAGCATCGAGCGAACCATCGGCTTCTCGCCCGCCGGGAAGACATCGACGATTCGGTCGACCGTCTTGGCGGCAGAGCTTGTATGCAGCGTGCCGAAGACCAGGTGACCGGTCTCGGCCGCGGTCAAGGCGAGCGAAATGGTTTCCATGTCGCGCATTTCCCCGACCAGGATGACGTCGGGGTCCTCGCGCAGTGCGGAGCGTAGCGCCTCACCGAAGCCGAAGGTATCGCGATGCACCTCACGCTGGTTGATCAGGCACTTCTTCGACTCGTGCACGAATTCGATCGGATCCTCGATGGTCAGGATATGGCCGAGTTCGTTCTCGTTCTTGTAGTCCATCATGGCCGCGAGCGTGGTCGACTTGCCTGAACCGGTGGGCCCGGTGACCAGCACGATACCCCGCGGCAGAGCCGCTATTTCCTGGAAGATCTTCGGTGCACCGAGCTTTTCCAGTGACAGGATCTCGGTCGGAATGGTCCGGAAGACCGCACCGCAACCACGGTTCTGATTGAAGGCATTGACTCGAAAACGGGCCGTTTCAGGGATTTCAAATGAGAAGTCCGTCTCCATCTTCTCCTCGTAGTCCTTGCGCTGCTTGTCGTTCATGATGTCGTAGACCATTGCCTGAACCGCAGCATGGTCCAGTGCAGGGACGTTGACGCGACGCATGTCGCTGTCAACCCTTATCATCGGTGGCAATCCAGCCGACAAGTGAAGGTCGGAGGCGCCGTTCTTCACGCCGAAGGTCAGCAGCTGAGCGATGTCCATGGAGCGTTCCTTGATTGACGAGTCTGCAAGTGATGGGTCTGCAAGCAATGTGTCTGCAGCGGGTTACTCGCCTTTGTCGGCCGGAGGGACAGATTGCTTAACGCAAGCGTTCACGCAGGTCCGTGCCGACATCCAGACCTTTGCCAACCGCCACGCTCGAAACCCTGACGACATCACGCTTCTGGCTGTCAGCAAGACGCGTCCCGGCGAGGCGGTCCAGGCTGCGGCTGCCCTCGGACAACGAGCGTTCGGCGAAAACTACGTCGATGAAGCGCTTGAAAAGATCGCCGCCTGCGACGCAGCACAGACTGCAGCCCAGACCGCAGTCCAGGCCGCAGCAAAGACAGCAGCACTCGAATGGCACTTCATCGGCACGATCCAGTCCCGTCGCTGTGCAGCGATTGCCACGGCATTCGACTGGGTGCACAGCGTCGATCGCATCAAGGTCGCCCGTCGCCTTGCCGAGCGACGACCAGTCGGACTCTCCCCTTTGAACATCTGCCTGCAGGTCAATGTCGACAACGAAGTCGGCAAGGGCGGCGTCACACTCGAGGAGCTCCCCGAACTCGCTGCCGCCTGTGCCGAATGGCCGACGCTTTGCTTGCGTGGACTGATGGCCATACCTGCGCCACGTGACGACATGGCAGGCCAAAGACAAGCATTTCGCACAGTCCACGATGCGTTTACCGCCTTGCGGTCGGCCGGGCACGATAGTCTCGACACCTTGTCGATGGGCATGAGTGGCGATCTGGAAGCGGCGATTGCGGAAGGCGCGACGATCGTGCGGATCGGTACCGCCCTCTTCGGCCCGCGGCCGAGAAAGTAAACAAAACGAACTTGATAGAATCTGTCACCTCGAAACCGGACGATCACAGATGAGCAGCAACCCCCTTCGCGAAGCACACGCCGCCGGTCAGAGCCTGTGGCTCGACTTCATCCAGAAGAGTCTGCTCGACGGCGATCTGCAAGCCCTGATCCGCGACGACCACATCATGGGGCTGACGTCGAATCCCGCCATCTTCGAACAGGCAATCGCAAAGACCGACGAATACGATGCGGCCATTGCCAGTCATCTCGGCACCGATGCCACCATCGATGATCTCGAGCTGTTCAATCGCCTCGCCATCGACGACATCCGCGGCGCCGCCGATATCTTTCTCGACACCTGGAAGGCGAGCGAGGGAGTCGATGGCATGGTCAGTCTCGAGGTCACACCGGATCTCGCTCACGATGCGGCAGGCACGGTGAAGATGGGCCTGGAACTCAATGAACGGGTCGATCGGCCCAATCTGATGATCAAGGTCCCCGGCACGACGGCTGGCGTCACGGCCTTCGAGGAGCTGACCGCGGCCGGCGTGAACGTGAATGTCACCCTGCTGTTCAGCGTCGCCCGTTATCGCGAGATAGCCCAGGCTTACATCCGTGCTCTGGAGCGCCGTCACGCCGAGGGCCAGGCAATCGATCGTATCGCTTCGGTAGCAAGCTTCTTCGTCAGCCGTGTCGACGCCTCCGTCGACAAGGCACTCGACAACGACGGCAGCGAGGCCGCGGCGGCTTTACGCGGCAAGATCGCGATCGCCAACGCCAAGGTCGCTTATGGGCATTTCGCCAATCTGTTCGGCAGCGATCAGTTCGCGCGCCTCTCGAAAGCCGGGGCTCGTCCGCAGCGGCTGTTATGGGCGAGTACCGGCACAAAGGATGAATCCTACCGTGATGTTCTCTACGTCGAGGAGCTCATCGGACCGGAAACCGTCAATACATTGCCGCCAAAGACCCTGGATGCTTTTCGAGACCATGGCATCGCCGAACCTCGTCTCAGCCGCGGCCTCGGTGACGCACACGCGCAGCTGAAGAGCCTGTCCGATCTCGGCATCTCGCTCGATCACATCACCGAACAACTCGAAGCCGATGGCATACGCTCGTTCGTCGAAGCCTTTGATCGCCTGCTCGGCTCCCTTGCCGACGAGCGCAAGCGGCTGGCCAGCCAGGCATGACATGTACCGGCGTCCGCTGGACCTTTGTCGGCGCAGGCAACATGTCGGCAAGCCTGGTCGGTGGACTACTCGCGGCGGGCGAACAGACAAGCGCGATCACCACGGTCGACCCTGACGCTGCGGCTCGCGAGGCGATCGGCGAACGCTTCAGCGTCGCTTCCGCCGCCACCTTCGACGCCGCGGCGACCAAGCGCGATTCCGGTCACTCTAATGAAGCGCATTGTATCGTCATCGCCGTCAAGCCGAACATCGTCGAGCAGGCCTGTCGGAGCGTCTCCGAGCTGATCCCGTCAAGCTCGCCACCACTGATCGTTTCAGTTGCCGCCGGTGTTCGCGCTGAAGCTCTCGGCACCTGGCTCGGCGACGCGATACCGATTGTCCGCTGCATGCCGAATACACCTGCCTTGCTCGGTCTCGGTGCCAGTGGCCTGTTCGCCAACAAGCGCTGTAGCAAGACCCATCGGGCGATCGCCGAACGTTTGCTGAGCGCAGCCGGCACGGTGCACTGGGTCGAGCAAGAGACGCTTCTCGATGCCGTCACGGCGACTTCCGGCAGCGGCCCGGCCTATTTCTTCTACCTGATCGAGCAGATGAGCCACGCCGGACAAGCGCTCGGACTCGACGCCGATACGGCGCGCGAACTTGCGATCGATACCGCTTTCGGCGCGGCAAGCATGGCGCGGTCTCGCGAATATCCACCCGGCGAACTAAGACGACGGGTCACTTCGAAGGGCGGTACTACCGCCGCTGCGCTGGCGGTATTCGATGATGCCGGCCTGCCATCCATCGTGCATGCTGCCATGCGCGCGGCGCATGATCGCGCCGTTTCGCTCGGAGACGAATTCCGGCCAAAAAATGGCCTGCCAAAAGATGGCCTTCCAAAAGATGCCTAGCCGACCGGCGGCGCTACCCGGCGTTCAGGGCTTCGTTCGGCAGCCAACCACGGACCCGGTCTGAAACCGTCCGTCAACACGACCACCAGGAGACAACTACGCGATGGGCAACTCCGCTCTCACCGCCATCGGCTTCATTCTCGGCACGCTTATCAACCTTTACGCGGCTGTGGTCGCGTTGCGTTTCGTCATGCAAGTGGTCCGCGCCGATTACTACAATCCGGTTGCACAGTTCATCGTCACTGCCACCGACCCTCTGCTCAAGCCACTGAGACGTTTCATCCCGAGCATAGGCACGTACGACACAGCGTCATTGCTGCTCTGTCTGGCTGTGTTGCTCCTGAAGCTCCTGCTGTTCAAGTTCTTTGCACTGGGCCCGGCCAATGCGATCGGCCTCAACCTGCCGGTGGCAGCCATGCCGGTGGGCATGCTTGCCGTGGCGGCCGTCATCGACTTGATCTATCTGTTCTTCAACGTGTTCCTGTTCTGCCTGTTCGTGCAGGCCTTGATGAGCTGGTTACCCAATGCGGGGGCAAGTCCGGTATCCGGCCTGCTGAATTCGATCACCGCGCCGGTGTTGCGACCGATACGCCGTTTCATCCCCCCGATGGGCGGTCTCGACCTCTCGACCATGGCAGCCATCATCGGACTGTATGCGCTCCGCATCTTCGTGGTGGGCTCGCTCACCAGCCTCCTGTTCGGCTGAGCCCGGGGAGTACTCGGCTCTTACGAAAGGAGAGGCCTCAACGCTTCGAAACACCGGCTTTTTAAGGCTGAATCCACCCGAACCAACGAAAAACACTGCAAAAACAGCGTTTTCTCCTGATCCAGAGTGCGCAAACGGAAGTTCAGCACATTATATGTGGTAAGTTTCGCGCGCCTGTCGCGCACGTCCTCCCCGTGTCGCGAGTCGGGCAACTCCCGGATGACGATGCTCATCCCCATCCTTCCCACTGACGATTCCACTTCCGAGGACAGTAAAAACATGGCGGCCAAGAAGAAAGCCACGGCAAAGAAAGCCGTGGCAAAGAAGGTAGCGACCAAGAAGACTGCAGCGCGCGCAACTGCTGCAAAGAAGACCGCTGCAAAGAAGACGGCTGCGGCCAGAACAGGCGCAGCCAAGAAGCCGCCCTCCAAGTCAGAGATCCTGGGCTCGATTGCCGAGTCCACCGAGCTGAGCCGCAAGCAGGTTGCAGCCGTGTTCGACGCGCTGAATGGCCTCATCCAGGACAATCTCAAGCCACGCGGCCCCGGCACCTTCAGCGTTCCCGGTCTGATGAAGATCGTCGTCAACAAGCGTCCGGCCAGGAAGGCGCGTAAAGGCATCAACCCCTTTACCGGCGAAGAGACTGTGTTCAAGGCGAAGCCCGCCACCAAGGTCGTCAAGATCCGTCCCCTGAAGAACCTCAAGGACATGGTCTGACGAGGACAGCAGCCCGCGAAACAGGTTGATTGGCGGCAGCACATAAGCTGCCGCCAGATCGAAAACCTTCGCGACCGTCACATCCCGGACGGAATCATTCCTCTCTGCAAGGCTCTATCCTTGCAATGCAATTCGCTTGCACACGCGCCGACATATCAGGCACCGCCCGCGAACCGCAACCTGACCCTTTCCGATGGATCCCCGATCATGAGCGCGACAGCGACGATCAGCAGTGAAACGAGCAGTCAGCTGCCACGCTGGGCCAACAATCTGCTTGTCATTGCCATCGGCATTGCCCTGGCACTGTTCGTGTTGAAGCTGTCGCCACGCTCGGCACCCGCCTTGCCCCAGGCGGCGATCTACAGCGGCACGGTGAACGCGCAGGCACCGGACCGGCTGACCCTCGGGCAGAACATTGCCTCACTGCATCTGTTCGGTGATGAAACGGCAATTGTCGAGAAGGTCGAGCCAGTCAAGGTCGAGCAACCGGTCACGGACACGAAGCTGAACCTGCAACTTGCCGGCATCTTCGCTTCCGATCCTCAGGATCAGGCGATCGCCATCATCAGCGTCGGCCAGGCGGAACAGAACGCTTACGGTGTCGGCGACAAGATCACGGGCGAAACCAGTCTGAAAGAGGTCCGTGCCGACCATGTCATCATCACGACGCGAGGCGTCGACGAACGCCTGAGACTTCCAGAGAGCGCTCAATCGGGACCGGCAATGACGCCGGTGGCCAGCGCCAGCCGCTCGCAACCGGAAGCGCGGTCGACAAACGAACAGAATGCCAACGAGGACTACAGTCAGCCGCTCGAACTTCCGACCAACCCCGGCGAGCTACGTGACACATTGGCCAAGAACCCGTCGATGCTCGGGCGGGTCGTGGCAGCAGAGCCATACCAGGAAAACGGCAAGCTCGTCGGCTATCGCATTACCCCGAAGCAGAATCCGGAGATTCTCGAAGCTCAGGGCATCGTGGCAGGCGACGTCATCACGCGCGTGAACAACATCCAGTTGAACAGCCAGAAACAGGGTATCCGGGCCCTTCGCAATGCGGTCAAAGCCCAGAATCTCGAAGTCGTGGTGCTGCGTGACGGTATCGAGGTACCGATCAGTATCTCGCTCGCTCAATGAGGCTGCCAGTGGGCGCTGATCCCGATGTTGCCAACCCGGTCGGCTTGAGCCCGGCTGGCGCGAACCCTGGCGGTGCGAACAGGTTCGCACCCATATTGTCGATCATGCCTCCCACCGGATCGAGCAGACCTTTGTCGCGGGGCACAACGAGTGGTTCGGGTGCCCGAACGGCTACACTGTGTCGTACAGCCATGAGTACAGCGTTGAACAGACCATGACGATGACCACACGGACGGCGAAACGTCGCTGCTTTGCCGGACTTGCAACGCACCTCGCCCCTGCAGGCCCGACTTCTCGCCCAACCGTTGGCCAGACCCGCTCCCGGACCATGGGTAGCCTCGTCAGCAGTGTTCTGTCTGCTTTTCTGCTGGGCATCCTGTTGTACGTTTCCTCGCCGGTTGTGGCGCAGGAAGGCACGTTCACGTTGAATCTCAAGAATGCCGATATCCATTCCCTGATCCAGACGGTTTCGCGTCAGTCAGGGCGAAACTTTGTCGTCGATCCACGCGTCAAGGCACGTGTGACGGTCATTTCCTCCGAACCGCTCAATTCGGCCGAGCTCTACGAGACCTTCCTGTCCGTGTTGCAGGTTCATGGTTACGCGGCCGTTCCGCAGGGCGATCTCATCAAGATCGTGCCAGACGTCAATGCCAAGCAAGGCCCTGTCCCCGCCTACACCGACGATCAGAGCAGTTCTGACCAGCTGGTCACACGAGTCATAAAGGTAGAGAACGTGCCTGCCGCCCAGCTCGTGCCGATATTGCGTCCGCTGGTGCCGCAGCAAGGGCACCTCGCCGCCTATGCGGCCACCAACACGCTGATCGTGACCGACCGGGCATCCAACATCGAACGTCTGAGCACCATCATTGCCGGCATCGACCGGCCGGACAACGAAGAAGTCGAGATTGTCCAGCTTCGGCACGCATCAGCATCCGAGATCATCCGCATACTCCAGTCGCTGCAGAACCGCGGCGCGCAGATCGGCACGCCGGGACAGGTGCGCTTCGCGGCCGACGAACGCACCAACGCCATCCTGCTTTCCGGCGAACAGAACGCCCGTACAAGAACGCGCGGCATCATCATGAATCTCGACACACCGGTCGAGTCTGGTGGCAACACGCGCGTCGTCTACCTGCGCTACGCCAACGCGGTCGACCTGCTCGCCATCCTGACGGGTGTGTCCGCGGGGCAGGCAGCCATCGGCACGGACGGTGGCGAGGACGGTGAGGGCGGGGACGGCGCCATGGCGGGCAATGCCGCGACCTCCGTCGACGCCAACGGCGTACCGATTCCGCAAGCGCCGCAGATTCCAACGGCCTCGTTGATCCGTCGTGCCACCGAAGACACCTCCCGGCCGAACGTCGACATCCAGGCTGACGAGGATACCAACGCGCTCATCATCACCGCACCACCGGACGAAATGCGCAGCATCCTCGCGGTCATCGCTCAACTCGACATCCGACGTGCCCAGGTGCTGGTCGAGGCGATCATCGCGGAACTCTCCGCCAACAACTCGAGCCAGCTCGGCGTGAATTTCTTCGCCAACGGCGCGGAACAGAACCGACCGATCGCCTACACCAACCTGGGCGGTGCAACCCAGCAGCTGGCGACCACAGCGGCGGCTGTCGCTGCCGAGAACCCGTCAGGCGCGTCGCTGAGCAGTGGCCTCTCGCTTGCGCTGGGTCGATTCGGCACCGGTGGCGTCGACTTCGGCTTTCTGCTCTCGGCCATTGCCTCGGACTCCGACAACAACATCCTCTCGACACCCACACTGGTGACGATGGACAACCAGGAAGCCGAGATCGTCGTGGGCCAGAACGTGCCTTTCGTCACCGGCACCCAGCTGTCCTCGGCCAATAACAATCCCTTCCAGACGATCGAACGCCAGGACATCGGCATCAGCCTCAAGGTCAAGCCGCAGATCAACGAGGGCGACAACATCAAGATGGAGATCGAGCAGGAAGTCTCCGATGTCAGCAACACCGCGGTTACCGGCGCTTCCGACATCACGACCAACAAGCGCTCGATCAAGACCACTGTGCTGGTCGAGGATGGTCAGACACTGGTGCTCGGTGGTCTGATCGACGATCAGGTCAACGACACGCGTGACAAGGTGCCGCTCCTCGGCGATATTCCGCTGCTCGGCAGCCTGTTCCGCTATCGCACCACCAACAAGCGCAAGCGCAACCTGATGGTCTTCCTGCACCCGACCATCCTGCGCGACCCCGAAACAGCCGACTATTACAGTCGCAGCAAGTATCAGGACATGCGCACGGCTCAACTCGGTCTGTTCGACGGCGATGACGCACTCAGCCAGTCGCTGCGGCCGACCTTGCCGGAACTGCACCTCTTCTTCGGTGGTCAGAGGGTGGCAGGTGACGCTGATGTGACGCGGCCCCTCGTTCCGAGCCGCGCACCGGTCGCTGACCCGAATACCGACGAGGGCGCGTTCACCACACCGGTACCCGACGTCGAGACAGACCCGGCGGTCGACCGTGGCGCGGATGATGCGTTGCTCGGTCCGTTCGATTCCGACAATTGATCCCGCCCTCCCAAACCCGAACCCCGAACCCCGAGCAGTGAAGATGGTCGCGAACCAAGCCGGATTCATCGACGTTGGCGACGAGACAATCGCTCACGGTCGTGAGATGAACACCGCCGATGCGGTTGATCCTGCGCATGAGCTGTTCGGGAACCCGGCAGAGAACATCTTGTCTTCTGGCTCACCTAACGGAAACGGCATGGAAGGCGAAGGCCAACGTTTCACCGACCTGCCCTACACCTTCGCCAAGCGCCACGGGGTGCTGCTCGAACAGACGCCCGATGGTGTGCTGCATCTCGTGCATCGCCCGAACATCAGCTTGACGGCCTTGAGCGAAGCGCGTCGCAAGGCGCGTCAGTCGCTCGTCCTCGAACCGGTGTCGGCCGACGACTTCGACGCACGCCTGACCCGCCACTACGAAGGCGAGACCAGCCAGGCCGTCGACATCATGGACGATTTCGGCGACGACATGAATCTCGAGGCACTCGCCGAGGCGCTGCCCGAGCCGGAAGACCTGCTCGAAAGTACCGATGACGCTCCGGTCATCCGCCTCATCAATGCCATGCTCACCGAGGCGGTCCGCAAACAGGCGTCGGACATTCACATCGAGCCTTTCGAGAAGCGCCTGGCCGTTCGCTATCGGGTCGACGGCGTCATGCAGAAACTGCTGGATCCGCCGCGCGCCATCGCACCGCTGGTGATCTCCCGGCTCAAGGTCATGGCCAAGCTCGATATCGCTGAACGCCGGCTCCCGCAGGACGGTCGCATCTCGCTGCGCGTGGCCGGACGTCCGGTCGACGTACGGGTCTCGACGCTCCCTTCCGGTCACGGCGAACGGGTCGTCCTGCGCCTCCTCGACAAGCAGGCCGGCCGACTCGATCTCGAGCATCTCGGCATGCCCGTCGACACACTCTCGTCGTTGCAGCGCTCCCTCTCACTCTCGCACGGCATTATTCTCGTCACCGGCCCGACCGGCTCAGGCAAGACGACGACGTTGTACGCGGCGCTGGCGCGGCTCAACACGTCGCGCTACTCGATCCTGACGGTGGAAGATCCGATCGAGTACTACATCGATGGCATCGGGCAGACCCAGGTCAACAACAAGGTCGATCTCGACTTTGCACGCGGGCTGCGTGCCATTCTGCGTCAGGATCCGGACATCGTGATGGTCGGTGAGATTCGTGACGTCGAGACCGCCGAGATCGCCGTCCAGGCATCCCTGACCGGCCACCTTGTCCTCTCGACCTTGCACACCAATACCGCCGTCGGCGCCGTGACCCGCTTGCGTGACATGGGCATCGAGCCCTTTCTGCTGTCATCGAGCCTGGTCGGCCTCGTTGCCCAGCGGCTCGTCCGGGTGTTGTGTCCGCACTGCAAGCGACAACACCAGGCGAGCGAGCCGGAGCTCGTGACACTCAAGGTCGACCGTCAGCAGGCGCTGGACCTGTACGGTCCGCATGGATGCGAACGCTGCAGCCATACCGGCTACGTGGGGCGCTCGGGCATTTACGAAGTCGTCGAGGTAGACGACCGGATGCGCACGATGATTCACGACGGCGCATCCGAACACGATATCGAGCACTACGCGCGGACACGAAGCCGAGGAATTGCCGACGACGGCCTGCGTCTTGTGCTGTCGGGCCAGACCTCCCTCGAAGAAGTCCTGCGCGTGACGCGCGAAGGCTAGTGGTGCGCCTGCATCCTCGTCATGCTGCGACGAGTCGCCGCTGATGGCCGCCTTCGAATACCTCGCCCTCGATGAACGCGGGCGCGAGAAAAAGGGTGTGCTCGAAGCGGACACGGCGCGCCTTGCCCGGCAGTTGCTGCGCACACAGAGTCTCGTTCCGCTGGAGGTCAGCGAAACTTCCGGGCGGGAACGAAAGAAGGGTGCCAATGGTTCCACCGCCAAGGCGGTGCCGACATTTCGCGGTGGCATCAAGACCAGCGATCTCGCTTTGTTGACTCGGCAGATCGCCACACTCTCGGCAGCCGGCACACCGCTCGAGGAAGCGCTCTCGGCGGTCAGCCGACAGACCGAGAAGCAACGGATCAAGTCGCTCTTGTTGTCGGTGCGAGCCAAGGTCATGGAGGGCCACACGTTCGCGTCGGCGCTCGGCGACTACCCTAAAGTCTTCCCGGAGATCTACCAGGCAACCGTCTCGGCCGGTGAGCAGTCCGGCCACCTCGATGCCGTGCTGGAACGACTGGCTGACTACACCGAGGAAAGACAGGCGTCCAGCGCGGTCGTCAAGAAGGCCTTGATCTATCCGAGCATGCTGGTCGTCGCCTCCATTCTAATCGTGAGCTTCTTGCTCGCCTATGTCGTGCCGCAGGTCGTTCAGGTGTTCGAGGGACTCGACCAGGAGCTGCCGGCGCTGACCCGCGGCATGCTTGCAGCAAGTGCCTTTGTTCGCGAATGGGGCCTCGTGGTCGCAGGCGTGATCTTCGTTCTCATCGTCGCCTTTCGCCGGGCGATGCGCGGCGAAGGGTTTCGCACCCGGGTGCATGCCTGGCTTCTGAAACTCCCGCTGTTCAGTCGTCTGATCCGGGGTTTCAACACCGCCCAGTTCGCCCGCACGCTGAGCATACTGGCCGCGAGCGGCGTGCCGGTGCTGGAAGCACTCGACATCGGTTCGCAAGTCATCACCAATCGCCCGATGCGGCAAGCCGTGAAGACCGCCGCCGGTCAGGTTCGCGAAGGGTCTACCTTGTCGAGCGCACTGGAACGAACCGGTTACTTCCCGCCCATGCTCCTGCACCTGATTGCCAGCGGTGAGTCATCGGGGCAGCTCGACAAGATGCTCGAAAAGGCAGCGACCCACCAGGAGCGGGAACTGAACTCGCTGACCGCCGTCTTCCTAGGCCTGTTCGAGCCGGTGATCATCCTGATCATGGGCGGCGTCGTGCTGACTATCGTACTCGGAATCCTGTTGCCGATCTTCGAGATGAATCAGCTCGTCAACTGACGCTCTTCTGCGGGAAAGGAATGATCTCGCAGCAGTGCACGGCCCTTGCCTGCGGCATGCGACCGTTGGCGGCCGAGCCACCGAACGGGTAAACCTGATCACGCTCGATCGCAGCGATTGCCCGGCAGACCATCTCGTCGGTGATCTCTATTTCGCGCGACGCATCCCGTGGGTCGAGTGTTGCCGCCCAGGACAGCGCTTCAAGGTCAATCAGGCCCATCGCCGTATCTCCGGTTTCGTCTGTCTTCCCAACAGGTGACGCCACTTGATCACGCCGCGATTCTCGCAAGGATTCAGCCATGTCACTCACGATTGCTCTTCCGCAAGCGCACGAATGTGCTCGTCAAATAGTTCGAGTTCATCCGCGGATTTTTCAGGCCAGCAAAGTGGCAAATCGGCGAGCGTATCGCGAATGATTTCCGCCACCGTCAAGCGCATGAAGGGCTTGTCGTCGGCCGGAATGGCAAACCAGGGCGCATGCTCGCGAGATGTCTCGTTCAGCAAGCGTTCGTAGGCTGCCATGTACTTGTCCCAGTCGCGACGCGCCGCGAGGTCACTCTTCGAGAATTTCCAGAACTTCTCGGGCGTTCGCAGGCGCTTGAGAAATCGCTCCTTCTGCTCGTCACGCGACACATCGAGCCAGAACTTCAGGACCACCGTGCCGTTGCGCGCGAGATGCAACTCATGCTCACGGATGGACTGGAATCGCTCTTGCCAGATCGTGCTCGGATCGACGTGGGGCAGTCGCTGATTCTCGAGAAATTCGGGTCGTACGCGAACCGCGAGCACCTCTTCGTAGTAACTCCGGTTGAAGATGCCTATCCGACCCCTTTCGGGTAGACGATAGCTTGTTCGCCAGAGCCAATCGTGCTCGAGCTCTTCATTGGACGGTGCCTTGAATGACGAAACCTGACAGCCCGCCGGATTGACACCGCTCATGACCGCGCGAATGGTGCCGTCCTTGCCGGCGGCATCCATTGCCTGAAAGACGAGCAACAGCGCGAACCGATCGTCTGCATAGAGCTTTCGTTGCAGCTGACTTATCTCGTCAACGACACCAGCCAGCGCAGTTTCGAGCTTCTTCTTGCTGAGCTTCTTCTTGCCGTCACTGTCGGCGGGCGGCGTGCTGCAATGATCATCCACCCGAAAGCTGCCATCGCAGGGCACACTAAAATCGGATACCGGCGGACAGGACAGTGTCTTCTCCGACGCCACGCCAGATGCCTGGCTCGACGAAATGCTCGACGACTCGCTCATGCGATCCGCCACCCGCGCGCCGGAATTCGGACTGCGTTGAAGAACCGTCGGTTATGTTGGGGAAGTTCGAGCACGAATGACCCTTCGAGGTTGACGAGCCCAAGCGACGACAAACGCCGACGCTGACGAACACTGGCGTCGACGAGCAAAGACATAGACGAGCACTGGGCGATGCTGACCGGAGCGCTTGACCACGCCCGTTCGCACCCTGTCACGATGCTTCGAGACACTACCGCCTGTGGCTTAAACGAAACTGAAAGTTGCGCCACCGAGAGTGACGCCAGGTCTCGTAAAAGCCCCCCGGTGCCGGTAGCTCCGGTAGAATTTTCACAATCGTTAAACGAATCTCCTTTTCATGAAGCGTTCAGATGTCAACAAGATCATGGCCGAAGCCGATGCTTTCATCGCCTCGTTCGGCTTCGTGCTCCCGCCGTTCGCACGCTTGAAACCTGCCGAACTCATTGAATCCCACCGCCAGGGAAACGTTTCTGGCATCGTCGACGCACGCTTGGGTTGGGACATCACCGACTACGGTGAAAGTCGTTTCGACGAGATGGGCTTGTTCCTGTTCACCGTGAGAAACGGTTCACAGGCTGATCTCGCGGCAGGTCGCGGCATGTGCTACGCCGAAAAGATCATGATCTCGCGCGACCAGCAGATGTCGCCGATGCACCGCCACATCGTCAAGGCGGAAGACATCATCAACCGCGGCGGCGCCACGCTTGCACTGGAGCTGTTCAGTTCGGACGATGACGGTAATCCCGATCCGGTCGCCGACGTCACCGTCTGGTGTGACGGTCAACCACGCACGCTGCGTGCAGGAGAGATCCTCAGGCTCGCACCGGGTGAATCGGTGACACTAATGCCGGGCGACTGGCATGCGTTCTGGGGCGAGGATGGCGACGTGCTGATCGGCGAAGTCTCGACCGTCAATGACGATCTGACCGACAACGTCTTTCGTGAACCCATCGGGCGCTTCTCGACCATCGAAGAAGACGTCGAACCGACCCATCTTCTGGTCTCCGACTACGACACCTGGCTTATCTGAAATCAGGGCAAACCTGAAATCAGGGCAAACCCGAGTTCAGGGCAGCGGAATCGCACCGGTGTCGTGCGGTTGCGCATAGCCCTTCACGAATCCTGGACGCGCGGCGAGCGCTCGATACCAGCGCTGCAGATGAGGGAACGCGTCCAGATCGATCTGCTGGAAATCGAAACGCGACGTCCACGGCCAGATCGCGAAGTCCGCGATGCTCAATTCGCCAACGATGAATTCGGACGACTCGAGGTGGCGTTCAAGAACGCCGGATAGCCGTCTGGCCTCCTGCCCATACCGCTTCTCGGCGTAGTCGGAGGTGCCAGGGTTGAATTGCAGGAAGTGGTGAGCCTGTCCCAGCATGGGTCCGTAGCCACCCATTTGCCACATCAACCATTCCAGCGTCTGCCAGTACTCGGCGCTGCCCTCTGCCGCGAGAAAACGACCGGACTTGCGGGCAAGGTACATGAGGATGGCCCCGGATTCGAAGATGGTGACCTCACCGTCTCTGATGGCCGGTACCTTGTTGTTCGGACTGAAGGCGAGAAACTCCGGTGCAAACTGCTCATCCTTGCCGATATCGACGGGCACACACCGATACTCGAGCCCCATTTCCTCGAGCGCGATGGAGACCTTGCGACCATTCGGGGTTGTCCAGGTATAAAGCTCGATCATGATCGGCAACCGCGCAGGCTAACAGTCGGGCCGGCTGACCGGCACCTCGATGACATTGATGGCGAGGCCGCCGCGCGCGGTTTCCTTGTACTTCGTCTTCATGTCCGCTCCGGTTTCGCGCATGGTCTTGATGACCTTGTCGAGCGATACGAAGTGCGTGCCATCACCGCGCAGGGCGATTCTTGCGGCGTTGATCGCCTTAACCGAGCCCATCGCGTTTCTCTCGATGCACGGCACCTGAACCAGTCCACCCACCGGATCGCAGGTCAGTCCAAGGTTGTGCTCCATGCCGATTTCGGCCGCGTTCTCGACCTGCTCGGGCGTCCCGCCCATTACTGCCGCCAGCGCACCCGCCGCCATCGAGCAAGCGGATCCGACCTCACCCTGACAGCCTACTTCGGCACCTGAAATAGAGGCGTTTTCCTTGTAGAGAATGCCGATGGCACCGGCGGTGAGCAGAAAGTCGACGATGCCCGCCGCCGAACTGCCCGGCACGAAACGCTGGTAGTAATGCAATACCGCAGGAATGATCCCGGCTGCCCCGTTGGTCGGCGCCGTGACAACGCGCCCGCCTGCGGCGTTCTCCTCATTGACGGCAAGAGCGTAGAGATTGACCCAGTCCATCACGGTCAACGGGTCCTTCATCGCGGCTTCAGGGTGAGCTGCGAGGGCGACGTAGAGGTCGGCGGCGCGGCGCTTTACCCGCATGCCGCCCGGCAGGATGCCGCGCGTGCGGCAGCCACGCGAAACGCAAGCCTCCATCACGCTCCAGAGCGCCAGCAGTTCGGCACGCACACTCGCTTCATCGCGCCAGGTGAGTTCATTCGCGAGCATCAGTTCGGCAATCGACAGGCCGTTCTCGCGACACAGCACGAGAAGTTCGTCACCCGACGTGAAGGGCCAGCGAACCGGGGTATCGTCCGCCTTGACCAAGGGCTCTCCAGCAGCGGCTGATTCATCTAGCACGAAGCCACCACCCACCGAGTAGTAGCTTCGAGCCGAAACCACGGAGGCGTCGCTCGCAAACGCCGTGAAGGTCATTGCGTTCGGATGGAACGGCAGCGTACGCCGCTTGTGCATGACCAGATCGCTCTGCTCGACGAACCGGACCTTGCGACCATCCGGCAGCCTGATTTCTGCCGACTCGCGGATGGCGCCAAGACGCCCTTCTATCATCTCGACATCGACCGTGCGCGGGTGTTCGCCTTCAAGACCCAGGAGGATAGCCTTGTCGCTGCCATGCCCTTTACCCGTTGCCCCGAGCGAACCAAAAAGTTCAACCTTGATACGCGCCGTTTCGGCCACGGCAGGGTCGTCTACAAGAGCTCGGACAAAACGGTTGGCGGCCACCATCGGCCCGACAGTGTGCGAACTGGACGGCCCGATACCGCTTTTGAAGAGATCGAAGACGCTGATGGCCATGAGGGTTTCACGCAACTAGGGCACGGGCGAATCGACAACCGACGACGCGTATCCGTCGAGCACACGCCGGAGCGTTGTGGCGGCCACCGATACTGAATGGTTAGGCAGTCTCACGTACCCGCTGCCACTTCGATAGGCGCCGAATCCACGCAACATGCCAAGCAATCGAAAATCACCGTCCGCACAGGCCAGCAGTCCACCGCCGGACTGGCCGGCGTCGATGGCTGCGCTGGTATGCAGGACACCTTCACGCATGCGTTGAAAGACGCCACTCGACGTCGTCTTGTTCGCATTCTTCGGATAGCCGACAGCCCACACTGATTCATGCTCGATCGGCCCCTGCAGTGCGACCGGCAGCGGCTTGATCGAGCTCGTTTCGACGCCGAACAGCGCGACATCGTTCGTTTCGTCGACCAACAGCACGTCTGCCCGTCGAACCTCACCGTCGATGTCGACATACGGGACTTCGCCGTCCGCAATTGCGTGTGCAGCGGTCAGCACGCGCCCTTCGGCAATCACCACGCCGCTGGCGCGATTACCCTGGTCGGTCACCACCGCGACGACCGCTGACAGCGAGTCCGGGTCAGGCCAGCGGCACTCGCGGGACGGCGGCACCGCAGGAATCGTGCGAAGCACCAGGGCACCGCTACGGTTGTCTGTTGCGAGCGTAACCGGCACCGGGGTGACGATGGCGCGCGCAGGCTCCACTTCCGACAAGGACGCCTCGACGGAGGCATAGTCAGCGACGTTGATCCATTCGGTTTTCGGCCGCCCTGGATCAGCCTGCACGAAGGTCATCGACATCAGCGTGACGAAAAACAACGCTACAGCCGTCACGGGTGAACTTCTCATGAAACTAAAGCCCAAATCCGGATCCTCTGCGATTCGGCACACGGCCGCCGGAAAGCCTGCCTGCGCGGATCGCCACGCCAACCGCACCGGAGTCTATCGCAACTAATGGTCTTCCACTGACTCATCAGTTGCCTATGCCGATACCCAGTCCGAACGTGAACCTTGGCCGGTCATCGTCCTGGCCGGGTCGCCACAGGTGCAGTTGCCTTGCACGCACGACGGGAAAGCGGCGCGTTGCCTCGGCAACCTTGCCGTCGACGACACCCTCAAGAGCGCCCAGAATCGTTATCTGGCGGCCTTCCGCGTAGTCCAGCGTCTCCACATAGCCGTCTACAAGTACCCGGAAACGCCCTTCAGGCGGACGCCCGATCATGGGCCGCTGACGTCGATCAAGTGGGTAAGCCAGGACTTCGAACAGAGTTTCAGCGTCAAGATTCGTGCTCCCCACCAGAACTCCTCCCCAGAGCACGGTGCCGGTTGTTGCCGACGTCGCCGGCGAACTGACACCCGGTGCGTCTACCGAGTCGGCTTCAACATTGGCTTCAACATTGGCCTCTTGAACCTGACGAGCAACCTCGGCAGGCGTGCGTTCATCCAGCACCTGTTCCTCGACGCCGATAGGCGGACTGGCGCAACCGACCAATCCCGCCAATACCAGCAGCAGTAGCAGAAACGTCGGCAGGCCAGCGATGTGACGCTTGATGTCCATCAGAATCTCAACCCGCCATGAATCCGCGTGCCGCGATGCCGGTGCGGGTGGTGTGGCCAGCCGTGCCAGAGATCATCGTGGCGATCACTGATCGGCCAGGGGTGCGGCAGGTGTGCCGGATTCACGGCAGGCGGTGCAGCTTCGGGCTTCCAGTAGCGATAGTCGCTGACTTGCACGACCGGAAACCGGTACGAGGCCTCGCCGATCTTCCCGTCGCGAATTTCTTCAACGCCCCCGTTTACAGTAAGGTCACGACCGACCACGACGATGATGGGGTCAAGAAACTCGGATACTTCGGCTAGAAATCGACCCGAGGTCACGTCGTTGCGTAACGGTCGGCCGTTTCGTTTCAACGGTCGCGCGACCACTTCGATGACCGTGCCACCGGCCTCGGTGTTGCGAATACCGGCAATGGTCCCGCCCCAGGTCACCCGAGTGGCCGACAGCGGTGGCTTCATCTGCAGTTCAGACACCGAGGGCGAAACCGCATCCGGCACGATCGGTTGCGTCGTACAGCCTGCCAGGCCCAGCGCGAGCAGGACCAGCACGAGCGGTACAGGCGCCGCTCGCCGGGCGGTGATGCCCGGCTTCAGATCATCGGCAACAATCATTATGATGGACTCCACGTTGCACATGCGCACGAAATGGTCTATTCACGGGAAACAGTGGGGCAGGATTGCACAGACCGAAAGGCTCCTGTACACCTGTTCACGCAGGTTTACTTTGACGGCGACGGCAGATCTCCATGACGGCACGATTTGAGCACCGACACAGAAGGGCAACGACGGAATCAGGATCGGCGATCCCCGTGCCGATGCCCTGTTAGTGCGATCGCTGGTGCGATCGCTCAAAAAGCGATTGATGGAGCGATTGATCGAGCGACCGATAGAGCGATTGATAGAGCGATAGTGAGAACGAACGTTCGGCGCAGTTTGACGTCGGAATGATGGCGCACTGGACGGCAAGCTTGATGACGCCGTTGACAACGCCATCGATGACGCGACCGGACACGACAAAGAGCAGTTCGATTCACGGACAGACAACCGCGGGAGAATGTGATGCAGTCGATCTCGAGAGCGGCAAAATTGCTGGAAGTCAGTGAGTTCAAACTCTTTTCCGAAGCGTACCTCGCCTGGTTCGGCGACCGTGCGGACGACGAAGATCTTACCTGGGTCTTTGCCCAGTTCATGATGTTTGGTGAACTGCCCGACTGGGCTGACAGTTATGCGCGCAGTGTGCTTGACGATCTCGAAGCCAATCGACAGGTCAACATGAATTCGTTCAGCGTTCTCAACCTGTCGCCCCGCGTCGGCAAACGTCCCGAGATCAGCTTCTCGATCATGCGCTGAGTTGCGTCGCGCAGCTCACCTGGTGCGTACGCCGGGCAAGTAGCGTGGTGCCGCCCGTGCATCGCCGGACCGCACGGGTTGCAGCCCGCTGAATACGATTCATCGTAATCGTTTTCAGCGGGCACGCACCTGAACGGTCTCGCCCATCTCGTTCAGCATAGAGCAGAGCGCATCGTAGTCCGGGTGGCGAACCCGCAGCCAGGCGTTGGCCATGTAGCCTGCTTCAACGCCCTGCGTCGGTGTGCCCGGCTCCGGAAAGTACTGATCGACGACACAGTCTCCGTACTTGTCGAAGATGGGCCCGGTGCCCTCGTAGCGATCGATGATGCCGTCATGATCCGGTCGAAACGCGATGATTCCGCAGGCGTAGCGCCGTGACGGCGCCTGCTCGGTCTTGTGATGACAGACCGCAAGCGCCCATTCGCGATACAGATCGAACTCGTTGCCGGCACAGTAACTGTCCCATTGGCCGACACCTGGCGGTCGACAGCCGATCTCCGAGAAACGCAGCCCCTTGGGTCCGAAGAACCATTCCATGTGCGTCGCCGAGGTCTCGATTCCCAGGGCCTGCACAACCCTCTGCCCCATCTCGCGAACCTCCTCGTAGGCAGGTTCCGTCAGGCGGTTCGTCGATACGATCTGCGGAGACACCCAACGTGTGCGCATGGCATCGAGGACGTTCGGGAAGTAGTGGCTGACGAATTCGTGTGCCGTCTGACCGTCGATGGTCAGCGTGTCGTAGAAGCCTTCGTGGCCCTCTATGTACTCCTCGATCGCCGCAGGTGCTCCCTGGTCGAGGCCGCTGCCACGGGCGGCTTCGTGCAAGGCGTCATCGTCGTCGGCCCGATAGGTCCCAGCGGCACCAGCCGAATCGCGGGGCTTGAGAATGACCGGATAGCCGACCTCTGCCGCAAAATCCAGTGCTTCGGCAATGTTCGTGACACCGCTCGACGCGGCGCAGGGCACACCGGCTTGCCTGAGAACCTCCTTCATCATCGGCTTGTCGCGACACAACCACGCGGTACGCGGAGACGTACCGGGAATTCCGGTTCGTTCGCGAACGTGTGCGGCCGGCATGACATGCGCCTCGACGACTGCCTCCATTCGATCGATCCAGACTTCGCCCTGAGCCTGACGAACGGCATGCTCGAGCGCGCCTTCATCGGTGATCGACGTGATCTGGCGATAGGATTCGAGCCAGCCTTTGAGTTCGTCGTCCAGCCACTCCCACGGCCGATCCCCGATGCCGTGAACACGCGCGCCAATGCCGGCCAGTGCACGAACGAAATTCCGTTGATTAGACGGAAATCCCGGCTCCACAAAAATCACGTTCATGTAGCTCCCTCATTCGCTGTCAATAATACAACACGAAGACAACACGAAGACCACGCGCGATCATCCGACGATCTCGTCGAGAAACTGTGGCAGCATCTGCCGCCATGTCGGCCAATCGTGATCGTGTTCCGTACCCCAGGGATCGACCCGATTCGGAATGCCCTTTTCACCCAGGCGGTTGGCCATGCTCCAGGATTGTGACGGATCCTCCCAGCGTCCCTGACCGTGGGCAAGCAGCACGAAGCGCGAACGCAGCCTGTCCAGGGTCGGCTCATGGGCAAGATCAGGCAGGAAACGGATCGGTGCTGCCAGGTGATAGTCCTCGTTGCCCGCGTAGTCGAGCAGACCGGACAATTCGTAGGTGCCGCTCATGCCGATGGCAGCTTTGAAGGTATCCGGGTAGCGGCAGAGAACAGAGACCGCATTGAACGCTCCGACCGATGCGCCGGCGACGACAATACCCGACGCAAAGCCGGCCGAATCGCTATTGATGGCCTGCACAGCCTCATGTGCGACGTATTCACCAAACTGCTTGAGCAGCCAGCAACGATGTTCGGGCGACCCTTCCTTCCTGGCCAACGCACTGCCGGCCACACTGTCCACTGAGTAGACCTTGATACGCCCGCCATCGATCATCGCGCCAAGCGCATCGATCAGCCCCATCCGTTCGACCTCGCCAGCATCGCCACCGGCCGTTGGAAAGAGCAGGACCGGTTGCCCCCAATACCCCCAGCGATGCATGCTGACGCTCTGCTCCAGACGCGGCGAATGCCAATTCCAGGCGCGCTTGTCCATCAGGCGAAGTCAGGATCGGCTGTTGCCCCTTCCTGCTCGCGCCATTTCTGCACTCTCGACCAGAACAGCTCGGTAAACTCGTCGATCTCGTGGTCCGGGAAGAGTGCACTCACCTTCCGGTGAATCGCGTCGCGCATCGTCGACGAGCCGAAGAAGTCGTAGGCGAGTTCGTCGAGGTGGCCGAGGTGCTGCCTGCAGAAATCGTGGAATCGCATCGTCTCGAAGCGCGCGTGCGCAACCTTGGCATATTCCGCGAGTCGCTCGCGCTGGTCGATATCGCGAGCGGCAATATCGAGGTAGGGCTGCCAGTCGAGCGTCTTTCGCATGGAGCGGTCGGTCACCGCACAGAAGATCGACCAGCGGAGGTTTGCCTTGATCAGCCACGGAAAATGATAGTGCAATGAGGTGACCTGACTGTCCGGACAGGCATTGGCAAAATCGATCGGTTGCCAGATGCCGTTGCGTCGAAGAGCCTCACAGGAATTGAATTCCCATCCAAAGAAGCTGTTGATGGTCAGCGTCATGTCGTCGAGAACCGACTCGTCTTCCGGCTCGAGGAAGCCCGTGGCCGTACCATAGCGGTCATGCAAGGGCGCACCGGGGTTGTAATCTACCTTGCGTATCTGCGGCCCGAGACCTACACAGCGCACGAAGTGGTCGTGAGGCATCACCGCTTCCTGCAGGTTCATCAGTTCGGTACCGCTTTCGTCATAGGCCTTTTGCAGCGATGCCGCATCATCGATCTTGCGGACACCCTTCCAGCCGCCCCCGTGGTACGGCTTCATGAAGAACGGATAGCCGATTCGACTGCCGATATCCTCGAGCGAGAACATGCGCGCGTATTGCCGCAGGGTTTCTTCTAGATCATCCGACACGTCATAGGATTTTGGCGGCAACATCCAGGTTTCCGGCACCGGCAGGCCGAGCCGCGTCATTGCCGCATAGGACGTATGCTTCTCGTTCGATTGCAGCGACCAGGGATTGTTATAGACATACAGGTCATCCATCAGGATGGCCTTCTTGATCCATTCCCTGCTGGTCGAATACCAGTGTGTCAGCCGATCGATGACGACATCGTACTTCACGGGCTGTCGCAACTCGAACGGTTCTATCGTCACTCGCTCGCAGCTGACCTTGACGCGCTCGCCGCCGACCGCACCGCCTGCGCGTTCGTCGAGTTCGATGTCCAGATCGAGCTTGTCGAGCAAGGCCTCGTAGCAGATCGGCCAGCAGACGTCGGCGCCGAGCGACAGTCCTATCCTTGCAGTTCGTGCTTTCATCGTTGTCTCTCCGGAGTTCCGTGAGTCTCGGCAGTTCAGGGGTTCAGCTGCCGAGAACCCACATCAAGCCATCGCGCAGGCGGTCTCGCCAGTTGTGCCAGTGATGCCCGTCCCAGGCCAGATCGAAGCGTACATCGACGCCGCGCTCATCGAGAAAGTCAGCCAGCGCCCGATTCTCGCTCGCCAGACCTTCGAGCTCACCTGCCGAGACGTAGGCCCGTGTGGCGGGCAGTGTGGGTGCTCGACGCAATGCCTTGACCAGTTTGGCGACGCGAACAAACACCGGATGACGCCGCCCTTCGAGAACCCGTTCGTCGAGCACGAAAGAGCCGGAAGCCAGAAACAGCCCACCAAAGACACCCGGGAATCGAAACGCGGTCGACAAGGACGCGACCGCGCCAAGGCTCGCACCGAGTAACACCCTTTCGCGCTCCTTGGTAGTGATCGAATAGCCTGTCTCGAGCGCAGGCAAGAGCTCGAGCACGACATATCTCGCATGCCGGCGGCCGCGCGGATATTCTTCCATGCGATCTTTCGTCTGCACCAAAGCGGCAACCAGAGGCGGAATGTCTCCCGACTCGATGAGATTGTCGAGACACGTCACCAGGCTCGCATAGTCGACGAAGTCATTGCCGTCGTGCACAACCAGAAGTGGATAGCGCAAGTCCGGTTCGTAGCCGGCAGGCACGTAGACACTCTCTTCACGCACTTCACCGAAGGTGTCGCTCTGGACCCGCAAGGTCTCGAGATGGCCCGCAGGTTTGTCTTGCGGCAGACTCCAGGCCGGACGTTTGTAGCCGAAGGTGCGACACACGGAATTCGGACCGAATGGATCTTCCGCCGTGGCGTCGTTAAGCGGATCGATGACCCAGTTTTCCTCGCCATTGCGTCCGATCGACAACTTGTACTCGAACCGCCCGCCATCCTGAACGGCGAGACTCAGCAACCAGAGTCGGGTACGGCCTACCCGCTCAAAGGCGACTCGATCGACACCCGCATGTATCCAGCGCACCAGTTCGACCCGATCGGCCACACCGAGCCACGCGAACGTAGCCTGGCCGCGAGCCACCAGCGGAAACTCGTTGCCCGCGATAAAGGCGCCGATGCGCTCGCACAGAAGCTTGGCGTCGACCGCAGTCTCCTCGAACACGCCATCGCCGAGCAAGTCGACAACTGCCGGGTGTCGCTTGACGCCGCGGTCGCAATTAGCGGGCTCGGGCGTCGTCGCGCTCACGCGGGCGACGGTGGACCGCTCGGGGTGGCTGTCTGCTCGATCAGCCAGTCGACCACCGCGACTTGCGCGGCATGGTCGTCATCGCCCCGCGCCAGGGCCTCTCGGTAAACTCGCAATTGATGGTCAGCGCTTGTGCCACGACGGGCGATGACGCGCGCATGCTCGACTTCGGCAACGCAGTCCAGGCGCTCGGCATGCGGCAGCAGCATTTGCACCAGTTCATCGATGAGTTCAGCCAGCGGCACTGTCTTGCCCTTGCCGAAGTCACCGAGTTCCGCATCCACCCCGTACCGCTGTGCACGCCACTTGTTCTCGCGGATGAGCAAGGATCGATACTGTCGCCAGCGCTGGTTGTTTTCCCGAAGGTTATCGAGAAACGCAAGCAACGTCTGGTAGAGCGCCGCGATGGTCAGACCGTCCTCGAGCCAGGTACAGATATCGCAGATGCGGATCTCGAGTGTGGGGTGCCGACCACTGGGGCGTATGTCCCACCAGATCTTCGATGGATCGGTGACCATGCCGGTCACCGACAGATCCTCGAGCATCTCTGTCCAGTCGTTCCAGCTATCGAACTGTTCGGGCAGCCCGGAACGCGGCAGATCCCCGATGATGATCGGTCGAAATGCCTTCAGACCCGTATCGTTGCCTTCCCAGAAGGGCGACGACGTGCTCAGCGCGAGCAGATGCGGCATGAAATAGACTACCTGATTCATCAGTTCGACCCGTCGATTCTTGTCGCTGATGCCGGCATGGACATGCATGCCGCAGATGGACATGCGCCGCGCCAGGGTTGCGTGTTCGGAGCCAAGGATACGATAGCGTTCCATGTCCACCGGCTCCTGCTCGCGCCAGTGCGCCCAGGGATGAGTCGATGAAGCGATCATGCGCAGATCGAACGATTCGGCGACGCTGCGCACGGTTTCCCGTAGCTCCAGCATTTCCGCGCGAGCTGCGCCGATGTTCTGACAGACACCCGTGCCGACTTCTACCTGGCTCTGCAGGAATTCATACATGACACGCTCGCCGACAAGCTCCTTGCAACGTGACATGAAACCCTCACGCTGGCGGACAGCAAGCGCACGGGTTTCCGGGTTGACGAGCAGATACTCCTCCTCGATTCCGATCGAAAGTTCAGCCGGCACGTGTCTACCTCCCGATGTTCATCTCATCCTCTGGCCTCAGGTGATGATCTGTCAAGAGACCATCGCCTGCGACGGCCCGTCATCCAGTCTGTAGAAGCGCCTGGCATTGTCAACGAAGACCGCTTGCCGCTCGTCGGCCGACAGTCCCTGCAGGCAGCTGTCGATCGTGCGTACGCCGTAATCGAACGTTGCCATCAGGGAATCTACGGGGAAATTGCTACCCCAGAGTAGCCGTTCGCTGCCGAAGCAGGTCAGCAAGTGGCTGACGAGCGGCTGCACGCTCTCACGCGACCACTCATCGTCGAACATGCCGAAACCGGATAGCTTGACCGCGATATGCGGCAGCTCTGCCAGTCGGGCCATGCCGTCGAGCCACAATTGCCTGCCAGCGGCCGAACCATCGTAGGGCGAGCCGGCGTGGTCGACGATGACCGGAATATCGGTGTGTTCGCTCATGAAGTCGGCCGCATCCATCATCTGTTCCGGGTAGAGCTGCAGGTCGAAGGACAAGCCATGCCCGGCGAGCAGCGCATAGCCCTCTCTCCAGGCGGGGTCATGCAGGTAGTGTTGCGGCGCGAAGGACAAGGCCGCGTCGTGATCGAGTCGCGAGAGAACCTGCCGGACACCCCGAAAGTCAGGAAATATCACCTGCGCAGCAATGGCCTCCTCTGCACCCGCGGACGAAAGGTCGACGAGCCCGACAATGGCATGGGCGTGGCCGCTCTTGTCGAATACCGACTGGACCCACGCGGTCTCTGCAACCGGATCAGCGATCGCACCGTCACACTGCACGTGAACCGAGCCAAGCAGACGATGTGCACGGCTTTCTCCGAGATACTCCGGCCATTTGTAGTCGCGCTGTATCGGCGTCGGGTCACCGAACGGCTTTGGCGCACCGATATCGCGCAGCCATCGATAACCAAGATCCGGATTCCTGCTTTCGGGAATCCAGAGATGGTGGTGCGCGTCAAGGATTTCGATGAATTTGCCCTCCGCAATCGTTCATCAGCTTCCCCGGTACGTACTGTAACCGTAGGGGTTCACCAGCAACGGCACATGGTAGTGCTGACCATCACCGCCAATCTCGAAGGTCACGTCGATCTGCGGATAGAAGCCGCGCGCGCCGAGCTGCTCGTGATAGTCGCCAACGTAGAAAGTGAGTCGATAGGTTCCCGCGGGCAACGCTTCGTCCGTGCCGGTGAAGTCGCTGATCCGGCCATCCGCATCGGTTGCTGCAGAACCGAGCATCAACCAATCATCCTGGAGTTGCTGTTGCAGCGTGACGACAACCTCCGCGGCCGGTTGGCCGAGTGCGGTGTCGAGAATGTGAGAACTGATCTGGGTCACGTGGCGTCGCCTGCGTCTGGAAGATGCGCTCAGTCTACCGACAGGAAGCCCGATTGCGTTCATGCGCAGCGATCGACGATGCGGTACGGGCGCAACCGTGCAAATCTCACCGACGATTCGAGAATCAAGACGCACTGGGGCATGATGGGTCATCGATTGCACTCCGGAGAACCCATGCCTACTGCCCTGATAACCGGTGCCTCATCCGGTATGGGTCGCGAATTCGCCCGCATTCACGCGCGTCGTGATCGCGATGCCATTATCGTCGCGCGACGTGGCGAAGCTCTGCAAGCTCTCAAGAAATCTCTCGAATCCGAATTCCACTGCGAAATCACGGCCGTCGAGGCCGATCTGGCCACGGCCGAGGGTATCGCGCGCGTGGCCGATGTCTGCGCGCCGCGAGAAATCGGCGTGCTGATCAACAACGCAGGCTTTGGCGATCGTGTCGCCTTCTGTGATCAGAAACTCGACAAGGCCCTGTCGATGATCGATCTCAATATTCGCGCCTTGACCGAGATAGTGCACGCCGTTGCGCCCGCCATGGTTGCCCGCGGCACCGGACGTATCCTCAATGTCGGTTCGACGGCAGGTTTTCTGCCCGGACCAATGCAAGCGGTGTACTACGCAAGCAAAGCCTACGTGAACAGTTTCAGCCAGGCGCTGGCAGAAGAGCTCGACGGCACCGGCGTTACCGTCACCCTACTGGCACCCGGCCCGGTGAAGACCGAATTTGCCGATACCGCCGACATGTCGGGACTCGCCATGATGAAGCATGCTGCAGAGGCCGCGACCGTCGCAAGGGCGGGCTACGAAGCGATGATGCGGGGCGAACTCGTCTGCATCAACGACCGGCGGCTCGGCGCGATGTCACGCATACTCGGGCTGGTACCGCGGCGTACGCTGCTGAAAATGTCGAAGCGCTCGATGACTGAACGCCGCGATGAGAATCGCCGGGCGACAGTTGATGGGTGACATCATCGGCCATCCAGGCGTCCTGGCCGGGTAACCGACAGGCGCCGGTCGACGTCCTCGCGCAAACGATCGAGCAGCGACGGCGCGCGAAGGGCAGCATCGCCGAGTCCGCGAAAGTGCCGCCTGACTGTCGCCTGTGAATCAACGCCCGAGGCTGGGCTGAAATCAGCGGAAGCGCCCGGATGGGTAGGTGCTTTCCCCTGAGTCATCTCCCGATGTGCAATGCCAAGTGCGTTAACGATCATCAGACCTCGATAGCGCAGGTCGGGCGGCAGTTCAGTGACGATGTCATCACGCATCAAGGCGCGTGCAGCGGCGAGCAGATCCAACGCGGCCGGGCTATCGACCGTTGGCCTGAGCAGCTTGTCAGGTAGCGGGGACTGATTGTCGATCCCATCCGGGTCAGCCTCGATAGGTGCATCGATGGTCGCATCGAAAGCCACTACCTGATCGAGTAGATCCTGTTCAAGTTCAGCGATCATGCGGCCCGTCAATGCAAGCTCGAGAGTCGCTTCGTTGCCCGAAGTGAACCGCACACCCTGCTGCAAGGCGATAATCGCCCAACGCAAGGTTGCGACAATTTCCCAGACTGCGACGGCCTTTGCATCGATATCCGATCCGGACTCGGACGTGTATCCCCGATAGAAGTCTTTCCGAGAACCGAGTCCGCCAGCCGGTCGATCCCTTCTTGCGAAGCGCCAGCAAGGGGCACAGAACCAGCCGATGTCTTCGTGCCGATCACCCACCGCTGCGAACTCCCAATCGAGAACTCCGGTCAGACGCACGCCTTCAATCATCAGGTTGCCGGTACGAAAGTCGTTATGACAGAGAACGGCCGGCGTCGACACGATGGAACGCCGCTCGAGCCAGGCGAGCACCCATTCGAGCACAGGCCGAGTCTGCCCCAGGGCATCAAGCAAGTTGCGGTAGTGTTCTATGCGCTGTCCCAGCACTCCCTTTTGCATTGCTCGGGATCCGACTTGTATTACATCCAGTGAATCAGCTTGAGAGTGACTGCAGGCTTCATCAGTTGCCTTGCCGACAGCTGCCCTGTCAGCGAGAAAAGCCAAGGATGAATCATCCAGCGGGATAGCGTGAATCCGTGCCAGCTCGACGCCCAGTTGACTCAGCAACGAACTTCGTTCGGCATCGTCCAGCGTCTCGTCGCGCGTCAGCTGAATCGGGTGGGTGGTGCCCGTGACGCGCTCCATCAGAAAGAAGGGAGCGCCGAGCACCGTCTCGTCCTTGCAAAATGCAACGGGCGCGGGAACCGTGACCCCTGCCGAGCAGGCCGCGACCAGCACGGCATGTTCCTCTGCTCGCGACAGGCTGACATCGACACCGGAAGGTGCGTCGGTGCGCAACACCAGCGACCGATTTACCCTGCCACAGTCGAGTAACAGTGAAAGTGCGATGTTCTGCTGAATCGCCCCACCGGCGAGTTTCCTGAACCGGGTGACCTCCAGCGTGTCGTCTGCAAACGTCTTGCAGAGCCAGTCGAGCAACGACGCAGGGACCACCGGCGGGACGGATGCAAGGTCTGTCGACGTCGTCTTGTCGACCGTCGTTGTCACATCAGTGGATCTCGTCATCCGGCGTCGCCCGGCTCACCCCAGTGCCAGAACCCTTGGCCATTACACATCAGTTGATCGGCCAGAACCATCTTGTGCACCTCGGAGGCCCCGTCGACCAGGCGAGCCTGACGGGCATAGCGATAGATCCATTCGAGCACGGTGTCCTTCGAATAACCACGTGCGCCGTTCAGCTGGATAGCCGTGTCGACTGCCTTGTGCAGCGTATCGGCGACCGCCACCTTCGCCATGGATACTTCCTTCTTTGCAAACTGCCCCTGATCAAGCATCCAGGCCGCATGCATCGTCAGCAGCCTGCCGCTCTGAATATCCATGGCCGCCTCACCGAGCAGCCAGCGAACACTCTCCCGCTTCGCCAGAGGCTCGCCGAAGGCCTCTCGATCAGCGACATGCGCGAGGGCAATCTCCAGCGATCGCCTGGCAAGTCCCAGCCAGCGCATGCAGTGTGTCAGCCGCGCTATCCCGAGCCTGATCTGTGTGACCTTCAAACCGTCGCCGACTGCCAGCAGACGATTCGCATCCGGTATCCGCAAGCCATCGAACGAGAGCTCGCAATGCCCACCGTGCTCTTCCGGCCCCATGATCGGAATGCGCCGTTCGATACGAAATCCCGGATCGTCGGCATGAAACAGGAAGGCTGTCAGACCCTTCCGCGCATCGTCTCCGGTGCGTGCCACCACGATGAAGTGAGCGGCCTCCGCAGCCCCGGTGATGAACCACTTCCGGCCTTCGATCACCCAGTCTTCGCCGTCACGCGTCGCCGTCGTCTGCATCATTCCCGCCGGATCCGAACCACCGCCCGGCGCAGGCTCGGTCATCGCGAACGCCGAACGCACGGCGCCTTCCGCTATTGGGCGAAGCCACCAATCCTGTTGCGACCGCGTACCAATGCGCGCCAGCAGCATCATGTTGCCGTCATCGGGTGCGGCACTATTGAACACCGCCGGCCCGAAGATCGAGCGATTCATCTCCTCATAGCAAGCCGCCACGCCTACCTTGTCGAGCCCCTGGCCGCCGTATGTTGCACTCAGCTGCAGGTTCCAGAGCCCCGCGGTACGTGCCTCTTCACGCAGCGTCTCGAGCAAGTCCAGACGGATGTTCTCGTGCGCATCGTAATTCTCTCGATCGGCTTCAAGCGGCAACACCGCCGCGTCGACGAAGTGCTGCACGCGTTGCCTGAAGCCTTCGTTGCGCGCATCCAGTGTGAAGTCCATGGGTCGCTCCCGGGAAATGCGTCACTATGACATTGGTTCAGTCCAACTGAGCCACGGTGCCAAGTGCAGGGTCAGACACAAAACAGTGAGCCTGTCGTGACAGTGAGCCTGTCGTGAGCAAGTGAAATCAGCCCGCTTCGTGTTGGTGATCATTCGCATCACGTCGTTCGTCCAGCGACTGTTTGATGATCTGAAAGGCCGAAGACAGAAACAGACTGGCCATGATCCCGGCAACAATCAAATCCGGCCAGCCGCTGGCCGTTCCCCAAACCCCAAGGGCGGCGAACATGACAGCGATGTTGCCGATGGCATCATTGCGTGAGCAGAGCCACACAGAACGAACATTCGCGTCGCCATCCTTGTAGCTCAGTAGAAGGAGAACACTTGCACAGTTGGCGACCAGCGCAAGAAACCCGACCCAACCCATGATTTCAGCAGCCGGAACTCCATCGTAGAACACCCTGTAGACGGTAGATCCGAATACCCAGGCACCTACTGCCAACAAGCTGATTCCCTTGAACAGGGCCGCATGGGTTCGCACCACAATAGACGAGCCGATGACGGCCAGCGAGAGACCGTACGTCAGTGCATCGGCAAGGAAATCCAGTGCATCGGCCTGCAAGGCTTGCGACTGCGCGAGGCGACCAGCACTCATCTCCACAACAAACATCAGCGCGTTGATCGCGATGACGAGCCAGAGCCGGCGCTTGTAATCCTCAGAGGCTCCATCGAACTTGGCGTCATCGCCACAACATCCGGACATGAACGGCCCTCATTGCCTTGATCTGCTCACAGTGTAATATCTCTAGTGACTAGAGGTTCAAGGGGTATTTGACGATGTTTTCGATTGGCTCACTGTCGAAGCAAACGGGTGTAAAAGTGCCGACGATTCGCTACTACGAACAGATCGGACTGATCGATCCGCCAGATCGAACGGAAGGCAATCAACGTCGCTATCGAAACGAGGCTTTGCAGCGCCTGGGATTCATCAAGCACGCGCGCGAACTGGGTTTTTCCATCGAGACAATATTGGCCTTGATCGAACTCAACGACCATCCGGACAGAAGCTGTGCAGATGCCACGAGAATTGCACGAGAACAGCTCGATGATGTCAGGGAACGCATTGCCAGTCTTGTCAGGCTGGAGACCGAATTAGTCAGAATCTCTGACGGGTGCAATGGGGCCGGAGTGGTCAGCGATTGTTATGTTCTTGCTTCATTAGCTGATCACGGGAACTGCGAAACCCACCATTGATCTCGGAGAATGTGTCGATCGCCTTGCCAAGCAACCGGCGAACAATATTCCGCCGCGGGCCAGATTCCGTTGCCTGATGGCGCTGCGCGATGCCGGACCGCCAATTGCAACCGAGCTGGCCGGCGCGCACGGCAACGGTTCGACGTTCGGCAAGCAGCGCAATGACGGATTCGGCCGCCGGGTGAACGGGCTCGTTGCTCCGGGAACACGTCATTCCGGAGAGCCGCACTCGACCATCAGCCGTGCTCAGATCAATGTACCAAAGGCCGCAACAAAGGCCGCGAACGCTCACCAAGGACAAACTCGAATGTATGTTAATATATACAGTAATCAAGGACGATTGGAATTCCGACTCGACGTGGCCTGATCGGTCACCGAGCGTCACCAAAGGAGCATGACTGCATGGAGCACGATACAACAAGACTCTTCCGCTCATACGCCTTAGTACAGGACAGGCCCACAGCTACTGTTGCCGAGAATCCTGCTGAGTACCAGAGTGAAGCCTCTGACAAGGCAGAACCACCGGACGTTGAAAAGCAATCTCGGACTACTGAAGAGGGTGTCGTTGAAGAGTCTGTCGTTACGGAACCTTCGCACACAGCCGACAGGGCTCACACAACCCGGTCAGATCATTCCAGCGAAGCAAGCACCCTCCCACCCGATCTTATCCGTCGTGGGCAGACGCTGAGACTCGCGACAGCGCTGATCGAAGGTGCAAGCATGGCATCAACCGATCGGCAGGCAAATGCTGATCGACTACGCGTGTTTTCCCGTGTGGCGGCTGGCTCGATTGCTATGCCACGTGCCGAGTCAACAACCGAGTCAACAACCGATCCAGGGACAGAGTCGGCAATCGGTTCAGCCTCTGGACCAAGCTCGAGCTCTGAAACGTTTCCAGAGTCGAACAAGGAGCTGATCGACAGACTGGGTCGACTCGTCCGGTCGAGCGACCGGAACATGGCCGAGCAGCTGAAGTTGCTGGTGCGAATCGACGAACTGCAACTCTGGAAAGTGGCCGACGCGGAAAGTGGTGGCTGTCGCGATTGCGCCCAGTGGATGGATCGCACGCTCGGTATATGTCGCATAACTGCGCTAGAGCAGCTACGTGTGGCGCGGGCGCTTCAAGACTTGGCCGTTATCGAGTCATTGTTCGCGCTCGGCAAGCTGAGTTGGTCCAAGGTTCGTGAACTGACGCGCGTTGCCGATCCCGCCTGCGAACAGGAACTGGTTGCCGCCGCCCTCGAGCTCTCGGCGTCCGAGACGGTCGATCTGTGCCAACGCTGGCACCATGGCGATACCGATACGGGAGACCCTGAGGATACGGAAGCCGCACGTGCCCTGCAGGCCTTCCAGAAGCGCTCGCTGACCTCGCGAAGGCGCGATGCCTGTACCACGCGGATTACCCTGGACCTGCCGCACGATCGGGCCGCCGAATTCCTGAAGGCGCTCGAGGCTCAGGAGGATGTGCTCAAGGC
>ENA-ORXR01000290-ORXR01000290.1-marine-metagenome-genome-assembly--contig:-NODE-290-length-75135-cov-16.932132_pt1 | contig 75135 bp, 59 predicted proteins | sample MGYA00237866_ERZ511479 | MGnify/ENA metagenome assembly ERZ511479 | reverse complement strand
AAAAAAGGCCTCGTGGCGCAACTGAATAGCGCACTTGATTACGGCTCAAGAGGTTACTGGTTTGAATCCAGTCGAGGTCACTAGAGTAGATAAAGCTTCCGAGAAATTGGAAGCTTTTTTGTTTTTGTCGTATTCACACTATTTTCACACTTTTTTGGAATTAGACTGTCAATTAATCTTTTTTTTTCGTGTTTAGTTTACTACGTATTATTTGTAATTTTATCAATAATTATTTTTTTGAACATTCAAATAGTAGTAAATTTAAATTTATTATTTCGTAAGAATAAATTTAAAATTTCTTTGAAGTTCACTAAACATGTTTTCTTGTGAAATATTAAGAATTTCACATATACCTTTAACAATATGCACATTATGAGATGGTGTAAATAAATCTTCTCCGAACTTTATAAATGGTCCATCAGATTCTAATAGCATTCTATCTAATGGGATTTCTGAAATTATTTTTTTTCCAGTAACAGATTTTGTCATTGCATAGTTAATTGAAAAATATGCACCATTTTCAATAGCAATTCTAAGCGTTTTTATACTTCCAGAATACCAATGAAGGATATATTTACTATTAAAATCGCTTCCAATTATAGATACAATATCTTCTGCGCTTCTTCTCGAATGTATTGTTAGTATTTTCCCTCCTTGGTTATTACATTTTTCGATAAGGGTTTCAAAAAATTTTATTTGCCTACTTTTAAAACTATATCCAGTTTTATAATCTAAACCAACTTCCCCAATATATTTAGCTTGAGGTAGTAATTTCCACATTTCAGGAATTAAGTTGTGGAATTCGCCAATTAATTCGGGATGAAAACCAAGAGATGGTCTTATATATTTATAGTTGCCTTTTAGTTTTTTTAATATCTCACTATAGAGAGGGGGCAAATTAGTTACTGCAATGGTATATATTTTTTCCTGCTCTATTTGTTTTGCAATAGCAGAAAAGTTTTCATTGAATAAATCCAAATGAAAATGAGTGTCGTGTAAATGTTTAATCATTAATTGTGTCTAAAAAGCCTTTTAATTCATTCATACCCCTTTTATAAACTTCATGGTATTTGTCATAATCTGCTTCTATAGGACCTGCTACTTGAATAATTAATGGGTTGTTTTTATTTTTTTTATAATCTAATAAACCAAGTCTAAACGATCGCAATTCATTTTTAGCACTTGGTTTTTTAAAGTCTCCATCCGCATACCCAGTGCTATCAATAGAATAAGCTTTAATTATAGAGGCTCTTCTTATAGAACAAGGCAAGCATTTACCACAATGAAGAGGTTTAGTGTTCTTATCATATCTCACTTGGTCTGGATGCGAACAAGACATAGTGTTTGAATATTGTTGTTTTATTAGTTGTGGCTTCTTACACTCTAATAACATTTCTCCTTTAGTTTTAAATTGATACGGATTTTTCAATTTGACTTCAATACCCATATTGTCAAGAAGACTCTGAAGCATTTTCATATAATAAGGGTGCGTTGTTCTTGTGCTACTGCTACCTAACCTCGTATTGGTTAGTGGTATATTTAATGAAATAAGCCCATTTTCAGGGATATATAGGGTTGTTGGCTTGTCTAGACATGAAGCTAAAATTATTGCGTGGGTAAAAAAGAGAAAGGAACGGGTACGAGTCGTAATTTCATTACCATTAATTGGTGTTGCATTAAAATTAAAGAAATGGTCTCCTGAAATAGAGAATTCATCTTGAAGAACCTTGTTAACCATATCTTGATATGGTTTTACACCTTTACCACCACCATAAAGTCCCACAAATGCGATTTTCTTGTTTTCAGACAGTAAATCAATTGCACCAATAAAAGAGTCCAACCCACCTGAAAGCATACAAAATTCATCTGGGCTAAATTTTTTATCTAAGAACCAGCTACCAATTTTTTCTTCAACTTTTTTCTCTGTGTCATTTAGACTACGTTCTCTAAATTCGAAACTCCAAATATCGCCACTTAAAAAAGAGACCATTCGTTCTAAGTGTTCTTTTTGAGTTTTCCACTTAGCTAGATTTAATACAGGTATATATAATGTATAGTTTCTTGTCCAACCATCAAAAGTGTCATCCCTTAATACTCTTCTATCAGCAAAATATACAGCCATAGAAATATATAATAAATCCAAGGCTTCTTTTTTGAATGCTTTAGGCATTTTATACAGTCTTGTTAATGACCTGTAGAATGTATGGTGATATTTTTCTTTATTTGTAAAATCTAAGACTTGTGAAGATTTATCTACTTCAAAGGTGTCTCCTTGATTTAATTTACATACTATTATATTCATTATTCTTCCATTAAAGTGTAACACTGGTTTATTAAGCTTTCAACTTCATTTTTGGTAGTTGTATCATTGAAGTTTATTTTAGTAAAATCTTTACCTTTAAAGGCAATATCAACTTTAGCATTAATGTATTCTTTTAGTTCAGTTTCTGTATTCATTGCATCTTGTGAACTTTCGCTATTGAATTCTATCCTACTACCTAAATCGCTAATAATTCTTTCATAAATATAGTTTTCAATAAAATTTGGAACCATTAGATTGATTGAATTTTCATCAATTGAATCATAATCCATATCTTCTTTATCAAACATTTCGTATATAAATTCCAAAGTAACTATAAGTGCTTTACGAGCAATAGAATCATCTTTGGTAATTGGTATAGGGGCTATTAAGTTTGTTAATTCGTTTAAAACTTCACGAGGTGATTTATTCTCATAGTCAATTTTATATTCTTCAAGTACAGTCTTAAAACTACTTGAAGAAGCTTTATTTGCGAAATTTCCAAGCCCTATGACAGTATTTATTCCTGCTCTTGCAGTTTTAGATGCTGCTCTAGAACCACCATAAGCTTTTATATGATTGGATATTGCTCTTCCTGTATTTTTATTTGTACCAGAAGCCAATTTTGACATATATGTTTTGGCATCTTTCCAGCTTACTTCAACTCTTTTGTTTGGTTCGTCATTATCATCCGTTACGGTTTCGTCACTTTGCGAATCAACATCTTCCTGAGGATTGTCTTCTTCTGGATTACTTTCTCCACCAAAATCAAAATCATTTGGTAAAAGAGGATTATCTTTTGGATTGCTATTCGTTGGTCCCCCATAAACACTTGATGTTCCCATATTACTTTAATTCCTGTTCTATTATTTTCTTAAGACTAGTTTGTTCTTTCTTCCACCTATCCGTTAATTCTATTAATTCATCTGGTTTATTACATACTTTGAAAAATTCTATAATTCTAGGGATAAATTGACGTTTTATTTTATTACTTGGCAACCCTTTTAAGGTAATTATAATATCAGGGAATAAGGCTTCATTAGTTTCTCCCCAACTAATAAAGGATTTAAATAGTTTAGTGTCTATTTCGGATGAAGTTTGAATTTGGCTTATTAACTCTTTAAGGATTTCTTGAGCTTCAAATTGGTTAATGTTCGGCGCTTTTTTAATAGCTCTAGTTAGGTTAATGTCTGATTTGGATTGTAAATCTTTTAAAATAGACTTCGCTTCTATACTTAAGCTAGATGATGAATTTCTATTTGTATTTTGAAGACTTTCTCTTGTGAAATAAAAGTAAGGTTGCAGATCTACTTCAGATAGTGAGGGTTCTAATTTTACCCAATTTAATACCCATGTATCATCTTTCCACACTTTTAATCTATCTATGTCATCCCATTCTCCTTTTTCCATAGATTCTAATTCTTTAGGCATACCATTTTCAATTGATTGTAGGTCGCTTAGTTGCTTATATAGAGAATCTTTGAAGTATTCAATGAGCATAATTTTTGCTAATACCTTTTTATCTAAAATTAAACCCTTAAATGACGCCATTTTCAACCTCATAGAAAGCGCATTTAAAAACCTTTTACAATGCCTAGGGTTTCCTTTAAGACTTGTAGATAAAACTGAAGAAAGTTGTTTGCTAAGAGATATAGTTTCACGTAAAACTTCTTGGTTTAAATCTGCGAATTTTGGGGCTATTTCTTCATATTTGATTTCAAAATTTATAAAATCTTTTTTCTTTTCTCCCTTGATATAATCATAAAATGAGCCAAAATCACTCTTAAAAGCATCTTTAAATAATAGACATGTAATATAATATTCAACCTCTTTAATACCTAACTGGGGTATTTTAATTGGATATTGTATCATTTTCTCTAAGTACTCTTTCCCAATATCGATATGATTACCTTCTATTTCAGGAAATTTTTTTCTTACAGCATACATAACCTGTCTTTCGTCTGCACCTAAAATAAAGGAAGTCCCTGGCGCAAAAAGAAAGAGTCTAATTGCTTCTAGGGTTTCTAAAATTGTATCATGATTACACCTATCTAGTTCATCTATAAAAACAACAAGTTTTTTAATTTTCGTTTCTTTTAATAAATCTTGAAAGTCATCTTGAAACGATTTTAAGGTATCGCGTATCTCAGAATTATTGAATACAGCTTTTAAGGACTTTTCTACCTGTTCATCAGTGACACCATCCTTAAGATTATTTTCTTTAACCTTAGATAATACGGATTTCATTGTTAAGTCTGCTATTGTACCAATTCCGCCTGTCAATAAAAAGTCTGCTCCATACTTCACACCTTTACTAGCTAATTTGAAAAAATCTATACTTTCATATAAACGATTGAGAGCATCTAGAGCTTTTCCTTTTGGTGTTTTTTTTTCAGCAATCTTATCGAGAATGCTGCCAATTAATGCCGTTTTTGCGTCTTCATATCCCTCAAATAACCATCCATTAAATTTTAAGCAAACAAAACCATCTTCTTCAGATAATTCTTTTAAAGCCATTTCTGCAAGGCTAGATTTTCCACTACCCCAATCTCCATAAATACCAATACTACTTGGTGAAAGCTCGTCATTTTCTATAATATCTTTTGTCATACTTATTAAGTAATCAAAGTCTAATAAGTCTATGTTAGTTTCGCTGTCTCTCCACATTATATGCTTTTTTTTAATTTAAATGAGTTCTTTAATTTTCATTATTCTATTAGCTTAATACAGAATTATAATTTTTCTATTATAGCAACTTCATCATCAGTCAACCCATACAAAGCATACACCATTTGGTCTATTTCAGCTTCAGTTTGTGTGATTTGAGATTGTAATTCTAGTGCTTTTTTCTTTTTAGTTTCAAAAGCATCCATCCATTCCATTTCGTCTAATTTGGTCAAGGTGTCGATTAATTCTAAGTCTTCTTTAACGCGCTCTTTATTGGTTACTTTGATAGCTTTGTTTAATTCTTTTATGAAGTCTGTAAAGTCAAGTTCTTGCCAGTTTTCGAGCTTTCTAGTTTTCTTTAGCAATGAAAATTTAAACGAAATGTAAGTACTGAATTTCTTAAGGTTATTATTTAATTCCTTGTGGGCGTTAGACATATTATGAGCTAGTAGTTCAATTTTTTGGCCTATTTCAATATTAATTACAGGAAGTGGGAAATTCTTTATATGAATATAACTCGGTTCGTAATAACCTCCCCTTAGTTTTGGTAGGTTCATTTCAAATAGAAAACTGAATACTTTACTATTCATAATTCCTAAAAGTGAGTAGTCTTCAATTGGGATAATGAAACACTTTTGATTTGTGTAAAAATTCTCGTTATCTACACAAAAACTTGGCTCATTACATATATTTGGATAGATTATCTTACCCTTTTCAAATTCCTTATAGTAATCAATACTATCCTGAATTTCATACCATTTATATGATCCCGTTTTTCGACCTTCCCAAACTCCTTTCCATCCTTTTGGTTTTGGTTCTAAACGATTTCTAAATTTCTCTAAATAGGATTTAATTGCAGGGTAATCATCGATATTGATTCCACGGCGAGTAAAAATCAAATAAGTATCTTCAAATTGAATTGAATACTTATTAATATTTCTACCAGCAAGGAAGGGTTTAATAATTTCCTTACTCGATTGATGTTCTTTAATTAGAATATCCTTTGTCTCTTCATTTATAACAAAGGCTTCATTCATTCCTGTTACAATTCCTCTTCGAATTGCTCCTTTAGTGTAAGAGTGTAGTGTGAATTCTGACAGGTTAAGTTTTTTTAATAATTTACCTTGTCTCTTATCAATAAGTCTCCACGAATCTTTTTCTAATCCTGTTTGATCAACAAAATATTTATTTTCTGAAACGTAATCTGATAAGCTAGAAAAATCTAAATTTTTAACTATTGTGACTTTCGTATCATTTTCAATGATTGAATTTTTCAAAGTCACTATACAAGGATAAGCTGATGCATCCGAAAACACTGGTAAATCTCCAAAATCAATAATTTCATCAACTTGAATATTTTGTAACCAACTTCTCAATTCATCAGCGTAAGAGACTTTAAGCCATTTATTGGCAACAATTATGCTGAAAAGCCCATTATCTTTTAAAATATCGATTCCTTTTTCAAAAAAATATGTATATAAATCTGCCTGTCCTTGATAAACCTTATACTTAGTTTGAAGGTATGGTTTAATGACAGTGAAAAGCTCTTGCCTAACATAGGGCGGATTTCCAATAACCACATCAAAACCACCATTCTCAAAAACCTGTAGAAATTCAGTGTTCCAATTAAAAGCTTTGTCTCCAGCTAATGTTTTACTATCTATTAACGAGTTCCCACATTTAACATTACTGCTCAAATCATTTAATTTTCGTCGTGGTTGAGCGGTACGTAACCAAAGAGATAGTTTGGCGATTTCTACAGATTCCTCATTTAAATCGACACCATAAATATTATTTTCTAAAATGGTGTTCTCTATATCTGGAAAAGCAAAACCTCCGTGGTATTTTGCTTGTAATTCATCTAAATATGTATGTTCAGTGATTAAAAAGTCTAAAGCCTCATTTAAAAACGCACCAGAACCACAAGCAGGATCGCAAATGGTAAGTTGTAATAACCAATTTCTGTAACTTTCCAAAGCTGCGATACCTTGTTTAGACCTTTTTTTTGCGTCTGCAAATCGTTCTTCTGTAATTTTTAATTCTAATTTCTTTTCTTCACAAAGCTTACCAATTGTATTTTCTACGATGTACTTTGTAATATACTTTGGTGTATAAAAGACACCATCTTTTTTACGTTTGCTAGTTTGCTTATCAAAATCGCCACCTTCAATTTCAGCGTTTACGCTTTCTATTTCGTTAAGTGAGTTTTCAAAAATATGTCCTAAAATGTTGACATCTACTTGACTTTCAAAATCATAATTGGACAACTTTAAAGTGTATTTAAATAAAAGATCATTATCAATTTCTAACGCATCAAGAATCGCATCTGGTTTAAATAACCCGCCATTGTATGCATAGATTTCAGCACGTTTTTCAGTTCCTTTACGTCCTTGGTCAAGAAAATTAAAATATTGTTTAAAAAGGTTGTATAACGGACGTTCATCCCCAAAATCCCAATCATCTTTCCATTTATCCAAAATTTGTCGAGTAGAGTTATTAGGTAATAACATTCTATCTTCTGCAAAGAATATAAATAGAAAACGGTCTATTAGTTTTTGAGATTTCTTAAATAGGGTCAGTTTTACATTTTTTTCTAATCGCAAAATATCATCTTGGTTATCCTTTTGGTCGGATTCGCTTAGTTTTGCTCTAACTGTTTTTGAATTATTTTTAACTAAATCTCGGAATAATTCACGTTTAAATATTGAATAGTCCTTGTAAAAACCTTTAGTGATTTGTTCCTCTTCAACAATAGATTCTTCTTTAATTTTAAGTGGCGCATTATTTAGCACTTTGTCTCTATGCAAGCATAAATACATAAGCTTAAAACGCTTTAGAGAGAGCGTAAATAAATCGAATTCCTCAAACTCAGTAGCATCATTAATGTAGAAACGTAACTTTTCGAAATTAGAAGTAATGATGTACACACAGCCTTTATGGTTGGCTTTATAATCGAATGCTTGTTTTCTAATACTTTCTAAATCTTTAGTATTAGTACCTTTTAATTCAATAACACCTAAAGCGACGCCATCTTTTAGAATAGCTCCATCAGCTTTACGAGCATTCTTCTCATTTTTAAATTCTGTGGTTAGATTAGAATTGGGATTTGGGAATAGTGTATAACCCAAAATATTAACAAATAATTCGTTGAGAAATGTCGCTTGGTATTGTTCTTCTTTTGCACTCCTGATATTTCCTTGTATTGTAGTGTTCCAGAAGTATTTTTGATACTTTTTGTATGCTTTTTCAATTATTGCTTCATCGAGTAAAGCGAGGTGTGATTTAAGTACTGATGCTTGAAATAATGCCATTAACTATTTTAGAGTATTATTAAGCCTCTAAAATAGTTAAACATAATTAGTTATCTGGTCTAGTATTAAAAATTATATCGCTAATTCTTACAGAATTTAATTTATAGGATTCTAACTAAATAAAATAGCATCTATGAGTAAATCGGTACAGTATTTATGAAGCTTCTAAGACAGCCATTAACCTATGATTGAGATATAATTTCTCTTTACCTACTTTTTCAGAAACTAAAAATCCAGCTTCTTCTAAAGCCATTAAATAATTACCAACTGTTTTTGGTGTTCCTAATTTTTCGTCAATTAAGAATTGTCGTTTGGTGTATGGCAATCTAAATAATATTTCTACAAGTTCTTTTGTATATACATTTGGTAAGGTTTCTTTTATTTCAGTAGTCATTGTTTGCATTAAGTCGGTTACGTTTTTTAGACGTTGTAATCCTTTTTTAGCTGTGAACTCAACCATTTCTAACATATAGATAATCCAAGATTCCCAATCGTTATTTTCAGTAACCTCACGTAGTTTCTTATAATAATCTGCCTTGTTTTTTATAATATACTCACTTAAATAAATTGCAGGTGTATCTAATAATTTTGCGAGTTTTAGATAGAGCAATAATAGAATACGTCCTGTTCTACCATTACCATCACTAAAAGGATGAATAGCTTCAAATTGATAATGCATCAATGCCATTTTAATTAATGGGTCTATGTTATCTTCTCCGTTAATAAAGGTTTCTAGATTTGCCATTTTTTCTCTTATAATGGCTTCTCCAGTTGGTGGTGTATAAATTGTTTCTCCTTTAGCATTTTTTAATGCAGTTCCTGGTGTTGTTCTAATACTTGCTGTATTTTTTTTAATACTTTGAACAATTTCAATACATAGGTTTGTACTTATAAATGGACGTTTTTCTATATCACGTAATCCATTCCATAAAGCTTCTTTGTAACTTATAACCTCCTTTGTAGCAGGATTATCAAATTTTTTGTCTGCAACAAATGATTTGTATAAATCATCATTGGTTGTAATAATGTTTTCTATTTCTGAACTGGCTTTGGCTTCTTGTAAATGAATAGTGTCTAAAAACAACGTAGGGTTAGGTAAATTGGTTAGCATACCGTTTAGTTGCGCTAATGCTCTACTGGCTTCTATGGTTTTACATAAAACCTTAGTAGTTTCTAAATTTGCCTGTGGTGGAAGTAAAGGAAGGTTATTGTATGGTGTATTTCTATTAAATTTTGTCATTTTATACAAGGGTAACGATTACGTTCGTTTTATTAACGAGGGTAAATATAGTAAATAATTACTCTCGTTTATGTTTTAGGTGTAAAGATTACCCTTGTATTTTAGAATTAATTAAAAAGCTTTGTGAAGCTGCTAATTTTCAGTTAGTTTATAAAATTTCAAATGAATTTTATCAGACAAAGTATCATTTACAATTAATCCTTTTTTGTAATTCATTTCAAATAGTTCGTACATATCTGTATAATAATATTTATTTCCACTTTCTGTTGTTATAAGATTCATTTTTTTGTTTTCAGCTAATTCTAATTTAGTTTCAGCATCAAAAACATCATATTCAAGGCAAAACTGAACTTTTGTTCTGTAAATCCCCATTGTAATTTGCCCAAAGCTCGGCTTGTCAATATTACCTCGATATACAACCGTATCATTATATACAATTTCAAATTGATATGTTATTAGATTGTTTTTTGTTGAATTAATTAATGCTTCATCGGGTTCTTTTGATGACCAACCTTTGGAAATGGTTTTTTGAAGATATGCTAACTCTTCAATATTAAGCTCTGTTTTTTCGATTTCCTGTCCGTTAATAAATAAAAAACTGGTTAAAAGTGAGATTGTTAAAATGATTTTTTTCATAATATTATTTATAAATGATTTTAGTTTAATTGTTTTAAGAGGCGATATCTCCATCTAGCTTCATACCAATAACTTGACCTAAACCGTGATGAAAGATTTTACAACCTGAGCATAATTTATAAGGTGCTTGTAGGTAATTGTATAAATGTTCTCTGTCATTTATGTTTACGCTAAAAGGCTTGAAGCATATATCACATTTTTTAATGCGATAAACTGCGTGATAATCTGCCTGGCTAAATTCGTAATATGGGTAAGTTCCTTTATGACGATTTATGAAATCTTCATCAGATACTATAAAGCCCTCAATTTTATTTACTCTTTTAACTGCAAAATATTCTTCAATCAACTGTTCTGCATCAATGCTTAATTTTCCATTGATAATTATTTCTTTTTGTTTCATAATTGGGTATAAAAAAAGCGTGGTCTGAAATTGTCGATACTAGAGGTATTGCCATACCTTACACCAAACAACACAGCCACGCCATAGCGTGGCGTCTTGCATTGAAATTGGTGTACATTTTAAAAACGGCAATTTTCTAGTACCAAATCAAAAGCTAAACGCTTTTATATTATTTTATTGAATTAATTTCCTCTTATATTATATCTTTTGTTCCCTACAAATTTAGGGATTTATATTTAGTTAACAGCTTTTTAAATTCTTAATGCTTTTGTGAGAAAACGATAAAAAAACCTTTTAAACCAAGCTTGTTTTTAACGCATTGATAATAACTTCTTTTATAGTCTTATTATCATCTAAAGCCTTTTGTTTAACCGCTTTTAATAGTGATTTAGGAAGATAAAATGAAAATTGAACTTCTTCCGCTTTCTTAACTTTTACTGGACTTACTTTTTGAATAGTCTTGGATTGACCACTAGCTTTAATTTGGCTAATGAGGTTATTGAAATTTTCTTTCTCCATAAATTATAGGTTTATATTTTTATATAAATATATAATGCTATAAATACAGCTTTATATAATTATATAAGGTTTTTAAGCAGTTCTTGTGTTAAGTTATCTAATTGTTTTTGAGCGTTTTTATCTTTCATAACACCACCAATTAGCACGGAACGTGTAAAAGCTACTAAATCTGAAATATGAGTTTCGGCAATAGCTACGTTGTATTCCGACAAACCTATTAATATGTCTAGTGTAAGTGTAGTGTTAACTTTAATCATATTAAAAACAACCATAGCGCTCTCTAGTTTTTGTTCATTTTTAATAAGTTCAATAGTGCTATCAATTGCTAATAAATCTAAGATACCTGCTTTTGTTGGAATCAAAATTAAATCCGCCATTTTAATGAGTTGCGATAAATGATTTGATAGATAGGGTGGTGTGTCTATAAAAATGAAATCGTAATCCAAATCTCTTAAGCTTTCAAAATTGTCTTGTAATGTTAGAATGTCAAAGCTTTTCACGATCTCTTTTAGTTGAATTAAGCTTCCTTGAGGGTCAATATCGATTAATGCTACCTTAGCATCATTCGAAATGTTCTGCGCTAGATTATAGGCTAATGTAGATTTTCCAACACCTCCTTTTTGATGTGTAATGAGAATTATTTTTTTCATAACCTATTTATCGTGTTCTACTATATTTAATTTTCACTTCTGTTGTATTTATCTGTTCTTCGTTAAACCGTTTCTCTTGACTTTTATAGCTTAGAAGTTTTTCAATTCCTTTAAGAGATAGTTTTCTATCAATTTCAGAACCCTTTTTATGAACTCCATTTTTATCAATAAACGAGATACCTCTCCCAATTTTTGTTTTGATATTATGATTTTTTAGATGAAAAACAACGTCTTCCATAGAGTCTGAAATATTAATTGCTGAAAAAATTTCTTCTTTTAAGTTTGTTGTACGTTTATCGGTTGACGTGAATATTTCTTGCGCCTTAAACTTTTCAAGTTTTCGTTTAACCTTTCTTAGATTATATTTCTTTTCAATTTTTCGACAGAAATCAAGATTTTTATAATGGGTATAGCTATCTTGAACAGCTAGGTTATTAGACATAATACGACTTGCTACTATATGAATATGTTCTTTTTCTGAACCCTCTTCGTGTATAAAGACAGCATAAGGATTATTATCAAAACCAATTTTTTTAGAATAGTCTTTAGAAATATCAATCCAATCTTTGTTATTTAATTTGCCTTTATCTTCGGGTGCAAGTCTAATTTTTATATGAAAGGATTTATTGATACATCGATCATTAAATTTTTCAGAATTTTTCATTTGTTCAGCTATCTGATTGGCATTTCCTAAACATTCGTTAGTTGTTAAAATTTCGCCACCTCGTTCGCAATAAGCTAAGGCATTATTCGTATAGGCTATGGATTGTAGTTTGGCTATCATTCTTGTAGTTTTTTAAGTTCAGCTTTTAACTCTTCTTTTTTTAGGTAAGTAGAATATTTATCGTTCAAAATCTCTAATTCATTTATAAATGCTGAATCTCTGGATTTTACTAAATTTAGTGTGTTTACAATGTTATATGGAATTACTTTCTCCTGGTCAAATGATTTCAGAAATTCAGAATTGTAAAAAAGTCTATAAGTGTCTCTTTCTTCCTTTAAAGTGCTCCTTTCATTTATGTAAGTTGGAAGGTGTTTAAAAACAGGAATACTAATTAAAACAACTGCAATTAAAATCAATAGTAAGCGAGACGAAAACGGTGTGTCCTTGCCGAAAACGATATACTCAGTTTTGTAATTTTTATTGGTAACAGGTGTTTCTTTTAATTTATCAACAGGCTGATTTTTAGAAGTGCTTAAATATGAGTAGATAATTTTTTGAATCTTTAAAATTTCATTTAAAGGATTACTTTCACTCGGTAATGTTTCTTTTTTATTTTCAGGTTTTATTTGACTAATTTCATTTGATATAGTATCTAATTTATCCGATACATTTTGCATCAATGCTAGAATGATTTCTTCTGATGATTTCGACATTTTAAATATTTTTATAGTTGAGATTTAATTTCTAAAATGTGATTTTTTATGGATTCGATTTCATCCAAAACCAATTTTTGGTCGGCTATCATAAATTTAACACCAGAGTTTAACTTCTTAGAAATCTGATTTAAATTAACTCCAATTTTTATGAGTTGAGACGTGTATGTTTTGACATCAATATTTTTTTTGCTAACGTCAAAAACTGGTTTTCCTAACTTTTCCAAAACACAATTTCTGACGAAAAAAGATGCTTTTATTTGAAGCAGTTCGCATTGGTTGTTTAGAAGTTCTTTGTCTTCAGAAGCTAAATAAAATACAACCCTATCTTTATTTTTTATTTCCATATATACTAAAATTTTAATCGGTTTAACCCTATGAGCAGCTTTTGCTGCGAATAGCCAGACTTGGGCATAAGAGGGAACGAAGTGTACACGTTGCCCACGACTGGCTAGTAACAGTACCCTTAATTTTTTAGGTGCTGTAGATATTCATTTAAATCATTATAATTTGAGTAATGAATACTATTATCAATGACATCTTTTTTTGTACTTTGAACTATAAGTTTTGTCGCATTTTTACCAGCATCGTCTGCATCGCAGAAGACCTGAATTTTAGTGTAGTTTTCCAATAGATCTAAAATGTTTTTTACAAGAGCTGTGCTGTTAAGAATTATAAAATCCTCGTTTGGGATTTTTACTTTAAGAGTTAAGTAAGACAAGAAATCTGACCAAGACTCAAAAATTGAAACGGTGTTTGAATCATTTATAATTGTAGTAATTTCCTTTTTCCCAAGGCAACCTTTAAAGAATTCATTTCTTATTTCGTAACCACCTTTGTCGTTTTTAAAACCAATACCATAATGATATTTATCATTCATTAAATAATTTACTTGTACGCAGTATTGTTTAACCAAATCAATTTCTAAACATCTACTTTTTAAATAGGAAATAAGGTTTTGATTTGTAATATGTTTTACTGACTTAATTTCATAATTCTTTTTTCTTTCACTAGCAAATTTCAATATTGGTTGCTGGTGAAAAGAAAAAGAAAGGCAATCCTTATCCAAAATTGCTAATGCTCCTTTTAAATCGCATTTATAATAGAGCATTATAAAATCTAAAACATTGCCACCTTTACCATTTCCAAAATCGAACCAAACGTTCTTCCTAGTATCTATTTTGAACGATGCCGTTTTCTCATTACTAAATGGACTTAGGTACCATACTTCTCGTTCTGTGATTTTCTTTTTTACTGCTCCAATTTTATTTAAAATGGAAACTAAACTAATTTTCTTTGCTTTTTTACAATTCATAATCTGCTCCAAATTGATTTTGTGCTTACCTAGTTGCCTAAACGTTATAATTACCACATTATCAGGGTTTAAATTGTTTAGGTAGCTTATTATTATACTTACCTAAGTTACCTAGAATTAGGGTTTAGGTAACTTGTTTTTTATAGTTACCTACCTAATAAGGGTATTGATAATCAGCTCAATAAGACTCTTTAGGTAACTAGGTAACTAGGTAAGTGATATTTTTACTTTATTGAATATAGCTTTTAGGATTACCCTTAAAATTGGGTTTAGCTTTATAACCATAAACTTGTTTTTTTGGATGCTTTATTCTTTCAAATCCATATTTTTTAAAGGACGAACCTATCTTTTGTCTGTTTAACTTTTGAGGTAAACTTGATAGCTCTGTAACTACGTCGGTTGCAGTTCGGAAATCCTCTAAATCGTCGGATTGAGAATAGTAGCGTAAAACATATTCACTCTCAACTGATTGGACTGTGAATTTTTCGTTCCTTTTTTCGTTTTCTTCAACTTCCTCTACTGTAAGGTCAGATTTAAAATCTGGTTCGTGTTTGTATATATGGTATGCCTGGGCCCAAAAGTCACTAATATCAAATTCTTTACTATAATTGAAATTCAATCTTCCGATTACTTCAAAAACAATCCAACGCACGCTTCCTGTATCATCACTAAGAAATTCAAGTTTATTTGTGCTACCTATAAAGCTACAAATACGATACAGTAGGGAAGACTTGTCGGCATAGGGCAAGCGTTCATTAACCGTTGTTTGAGATATAATTGATTTAATAGAGTTGATATCGTATTTTCCTAGAATATCTAATTCCTCAATATTAATTATAAAACCTTTGCAAAGTTTTATTCGGTCGTCTTTACTAACCCCAATATTTTCATAATAATATTGTTTTAATTGTTTCGGGCAAAGGTTTTCTAAATAGGTCGATTTTCCTGCGTGTTGCTCTCCATTACCTAAGATTAAACAATGTTTGTTTATTTGGTCAGAATGAAAAACGGTTTTTATGGCACGAACAGCCCATTTTTTTAAGTGATGGTAGAATAGTTTATTATCATCGGTATTGACATATGAGGCGTACTGTTTGATATAGTCTTTACCATTCCATTTTGCTAGAGATTCAAAATATTCTATTAGAGGATTGTAATACGGTACAAAATGACTTTTTAAATAAGTTTTAATAACCTGTGGATTTGCCTTTATATTTTCTCTGTTTAAATGAATTAACAACGAGGCTTCATTGAATGAAATTAACTTTGAGGTGTTGATGTCAGAAATTTCAAATTCTAGAGCAATTTCATTAAACTTCAAAATGAAATACTTTGCTAATTCTTTATGAATTAAGTCGTAAGTGGAATTCTTGTTTTCTGACTGGTCATATACATTTACTGCTTCCATTAATATAATAATGTTATAAAAGTAAAATGCGTATATTTGCACCATACTCTACGTTATGAGTTAATAAAATTATAGAAGCGTTCAAAATTCCGAGTTTTGAACGCTTTATTTTTTAGATGCTAAGAACTCATCATTTTCAGATGTAATTTCTTTGATGGTTTTTTGCTTTCCAGATTTTATCCATTCAATAATTTCAGCTTTAAAGAAGAAGATTCTACCATTTTTTTTATGGTACGGAATTGTATTGTTTTGACAATATCCATATAAAGTTTTTACCTTATAATTGGTTATTTTGGATATTTGTTGAATGGTTTTAGGGTCATTATCTTTAGATAATATAGAAGAGTTGTTTTCAGGTAAATGTTTAATGTCAAGTATTAAATTTTCAATATTACTTAATCTTGACTCAATACTTTCAAATGGATTGTACATATTATAGCGTTTTTTTAGTTGCTACAAATATGTAATGGGATTGATATCTATAACCAGTTTTAACCGGTTATTTATATTAATAATCGTCGCTTTTAAATCTTATTTTTAAAATATTTACTTCATCAATTGCCCTTTGTTTATGCTCTTCTGAAAGCACTTGAATTACACTTTCTATTAATTTAATTTTATTTTTAATTATTGTTGCTGTGCAATTTTTTGGAATTCCTTTCCTATTTGCTCGAGAACTATATTCTCTGAAATATTGATGCAGTTTAGATCCAGATTTGTATTCGTGTTCTTCAGCAATTGAATTCATATTCTCATTTGTAATTGTAATTCCTTCATAAACATATTTTAAAGCAATTTCTTTCAATGTTAATGGCTTTTTATTTTTAGCCGAAACTTTAGCATTATAGTTTTGTAAAAGATTTTTAAATAAAGGGGCGTATAAATGATTATTAGAAAATATAATGGACCAGGCTTTGTAAAAGTAACCGTCATACTGTCCGTTTTCATAAGCGTTAATTATCCCTAGTTTCTTTGTGCCATCTGTAGTTATAAAACCTCTTATTATTCTCCAATTATATCCGAGTGAGTTAATGTTTGTTACAAATTCAAATATTTTTTGAGCTATATCATATTTATCAAAGCCCTTAGGTAAAAAAGGAATTATACATTCTTCCTGAAATGTCTCATTAGCTTTTTTAAATCCTTTAGCAAATTCATAAAAATATGGTGATAAATCATTCAATTTCTCTAGCTTAAAATTTCCATTTAAGTGATACCTACCTTTATCATTATAGATGTCATAAAGTTTTAGCCATAGGGTTGATCTGCAAATGTATGCGCCACATATTTTAAAAGGGTAAGGTGATAAGCCACTTTTGCATAAACTATAATAACCTCCTATGAGTTTCGTGCTCATCATATTTGTAGCTGTGTAACCTTGCCCTGAGCTCGTATACCATTTTTTTATACTTTGGTCAATTGAGAATCTATCAAATAGATATTCGTGATTGAATTTCTCTGGAACAATATCTTCCGCGGGTTTGCCAAAATCTATACTTAATTGCCATTCGTATGTTCTTATTTTTTCTAGAAATTTATCATCTATCTTAGTGTTTTCCATTGTTTTAAAAGTCAAGTAAAGAATTAGCGAACTCTTTTTTTGCTTCATCTTCAAAACCAGCAAAATATTTTTTAGTAACAGTAAGGTCGCTATGGTTTAGGGCTTCGCTTATAAATTCCATACTAGCACCTTTCCGAATAGATTGAGTTGCAAATGAATGCCTAGCCCAATTTGTTGAAATATCGACTGGTAACTTGTTTGCTTTGGCTACTCGCTTAAGATGTTCATTAATTTTACGTGTAAAATTTTTATATTTTTTCTTTTCTGTTTCGGCATTATCCTCTTTAGATAAGATGTTAAAAACAAAGCTATCTTTATTGCTATTTCCGTATTTAGAAATAATATCTTTAATGAAATCTGTTAGGTGGACTGTTATTAAAACTTTTTCGGCAGTTCTATCAAATGTTTTACTTCGGTAATATGAGAAACTATCATTTTGAAAATCTGAATACTTCAAGAACGCAATATCTTTAAAATTCATTCCGTAACAACAGAAACTGAAAAACCAAAAATCTTTGGCTTGTTGCTCATTTTCGTTCTTAGTTTTAGCGTCGAATAAAGCTTTTAACTGGATAGCATTTAAAGCCTTTTTAACTTTTTTAGTACGAGGGATTTTATATTTATTTTTACCAAAAGGATAAATATCTTGATTTATATCGTTTTCTTGAATAGCATTATTAAATACAGCTCTTAACGTTCTTGTATAAATTCCGACAGTAGTGAAGCTTTTGCCTTTATCAATCATAAATTTTTCATAGTCTTTTAGCCAATCAACTGTAATATGGTTAAATGATAATTTTCCAATGCTACAGTTATTTATAAGCTCACTAAAATTAGCTAGAGAATTTAGGGTGTATTGGTAACTTTCTGCTGTGCCTAACTTTTCATTCTTTTTGTGATTATTAATAGCTAAATCAAAATAGTATTTTACATTATTTTTATCTGTTGACTTGCGAAATAGCTTTGATTCAAACTTTGAAAAGTCAAAAACAGACATTTCTTCCGCTTCTTCATTGGCTCTTTGTTCAAATGCTCTTAGCTTTAATTCTATTTCTTTATTCTTTCGCCTTAATTTTTTATTTTCTGGATTTAACCAAATGGTTTCAAACTCTTTTTCTGTTAAATCAATGCCTGTAGTGAAGTATCTTACTTTTTTGATATTCTCATGTTTATTATAGACTCTTATTTTAACTGAAAACTTACCGTTTTCTTTAATTCGCCTAGTTTCGTGATAAATCGAAATATTATAAGTCATAGCTGTAAATTGAAATGCTAAGATAATCGTATTCACACAATTTTCACACTTTTTATGGTAATAAAGAGTAATAAACAGATAATAGAAAGTTGCGGATATTGAATTAAGCCTTTTAAATAAAGGATTTTGAAATAATTAGGTAGAGTATAGGTAACTAAGAAAAGTGTATCATCTTGATTACGGCTCAAGAGGTTACTGGTTTGAATCCAGTCGAGGTCACTAGAATAGATAAAGCTTCCAAGAAATTGGAGGCTTTTTTTTGTTTTCTATTTTCATGTTTTGTTCATACTTTTTAGAAATTTCTTTAATAAGTACGAATAAATAAATTTTTCGACCTAGATAATATTTCGTAATTATTTTTACGTATCAATATTTAGAAGAGAAACACTATATAAAATAAAATAGAGAAGGGATTTTGCTTCTCTATTTATTATTTAACAGCATAACGCCATCCAAATGGGTCTTCAGCTTTATTGGTTTGTATATCAGTAATACGCTTCTTTAAGTAGCTAGCATAACTTTTATCGATTTTTGGTAAATTATAATCAGCACCTTGATGTCCAAATCCAGAAATTGGCGAAATTACCGCTGCAGTCCCTGCGCCAAAAATTTCTTTTAACGAGCCTTTTTTAGCAGCTTCTATCACTTCACTTACCCTTATTTTTCTAATTTCAACAGGTATGTTTTCAGATCTAGCCAACTCAATAATACTTTTTCGTGTGATGCCATCAAGAATTCTATCGCTCGTTGGCCCAGTAATTAAAGTATCATTAATACGAATAAATATATTCATCGCTCCAGCCTCTTCAATAAACTCATGCGTATTATCATCTGTCCAAATTACTTGTTGGTAACCTTTTTCAATAGCTAACTGCGTTGGGTAAAACTGTCCGGCATAATTACCACCAGCTTTAGCAAAACCAACACCGCCATTTGCAGAACGCGAATACGTTTCTTCAATTAAAACACGAACTTCTCCAGCAAAATAAGCACCAGAAGGCGCCGTACAGATAATAAATTTATACGCATCTGCAGGCGAGGCATGAAAGCCATTTCCAGAAGCAAAAACAAACGGTCTTATGTAGAGCGAACTCCCATCTTTTTTAGGAATCCAATCCCTATCAATTTTTAATAACGTTTTTAGCCCATCCATAAAATAATTTTCAGGAAGCTCAGGAATCGCTAATCGTTTTGATGATATATTTAAACGCTTAAAATTATCCAAAGGGCGAAATAACCAGACATTTTCAGCAGCATCTTTATACGCTTTCATACCCTCAAATACAGATTGGCCATAATGGAAAATTTTAGCTGAAGGATTTAAAACAATAGGTTGGTAAGGTATTATTTTAGGGGCCTCCCATTTGCCATCTTTATAATTGCATTCTAGCATGTGATCAGAAAAAACATGCCCAAATTTTAAATTATCAAAATCCACGTCGTTGATTTTAGAGGTTTTAGCCTGTATAATCTCTATATCGTTGATTATCGTTTTCATAAGTCTAGTTAAATTATAAGTACAAATTTAAAGAAAAACGTTTTTAAAAAAGCGGTATATTTACATAAATCGTTTAAAATCGAAATAATTATAACATGAAGTCTATTGCCCTAGTAATTATCTGCATTTCGATGCTGTATTCTTGTAAGAATAAAACTGAAAAAACACCAGAAAAGCCAGTAGAAAAGAAAAAAATAGAATACGCTTCGTTCGGAAAACCTATTATTGCAAATGATGCTATTGCTGGAACCTCCATGGCCGCACATTATAAAACTATGAAAGTTGGCGATAGTGTAAACTCCAAAATAATTGCAGAAGTTAATAATGTTTGTCAGGCCAAAGGCTGTTGGGTGCGTTTAAATTTGGATGATGAAAACGAAGTTATGGTCAAGTTTAAAGACTACGCTTTTTTTGTGCCAAAAAATATTAAAGGAAAAAACCTTATAGTAAACGGAAAAGCTTTCGTTAAAGAAGTTTCCGTGGATGAGCAACGCCATTACGCCGAGGATGCTGGAAAAACTGCCGATGAGATAGCGCATATTAACACGCCAAAAAGAATATACTCTTTCGAGGCCGATGGCGTTCTTGTAGCACAATAAAATTTAAAGGTTTGGGCGTTACCCGAAAAGGGGCGGGCTTTTCGTTCCAAGTCCGCGCTCCCAAAAGGTCACTGTGGGCTATCCACTTTAATCCCTAACGCGAATAAATCCGCAGAATAAATCATGCAATTTAAAGGCACACTCTAAATATTTAAAACTTATAAACATGAAACGCGAAGTCATCATTACCGCAGATGGATCGTCAACCATACACATACCAGAATGGAACGAGCAATATCACTCAAAACACGGCGCCATACAAGAAGCCAACCATGTATTTATTAAACACGGTTTACATCACTTCTGTGAAAAGAATAGCCTGTTTAAATGCGATTTCAAAGAGGGTGAAGCTATACATATCTTAGAAATAGGTTTCGGTACAGGATTAAATGCTTTTATAACACTATTGGAAGCCGAAAAGCTAAATCTAAATATCAATTACAATGGTGCTGAAGCCTACCCCATCTCCGAAGAAGAAATAAAAGCCTTAAATTACACTAAAGCGTTAAAAGCAGAAAACAAAGCAGGACTTTTCAAAACCCTTCATAATACAGTATGGGAAAATACACTTAAAATAAAAGAGGGGTTTAATTTAACAAAAAAAAAGCAACTGTTTTCGGAAATTAAGGATGTTGAATTACACAATATTATATATTTTGATGCTTTTGGGGCTAGAGTGCAACCCGAATTATGGACACATGCAATCTTTGAAATTATGTACAGGGCTCTAAAACCAAATGGTATTTTGGTAACCTACTGCGCAAAAGGGAGCGTTCGAAGAGCCATGCAAACCGTCGGATTTTCGGTCGAAAGACTTCAAGGTCCTCCAGGAAAACGTGAAATGTTACGTGCTACTAAAAAAACTAACATGAGCCACTCGAAAAAAACAACTTTTATGTTTCAATCTCAGCTTTTAACTCATGCATAAATTAAAATAAGTAACTATTTTCATTGATACGACAATATTTACATTTGCTGTAAACCCATTTTATCTCAGACTGTTAAACCTTATATAAAACTCTAGTCAACCAGTTTTCCATTTCGTAACTTTAATAAAAAAAATAAAATGCGCATTTTAATTACAGGAGCAACAGGTCTAATTGGTCAGGAAATCGTAAAAGTCTGTCATAAAAAAGGTATTAAGGTCAACTACTTAACCACGAGTAAATCCAAAATTGAAAAAGATGAAAGCTATAAAGGTTTTTATTGGAACCCGAAAGCGAACAAAATCGATTCAGAATGTTTCACAGGCGTAGACGCTATTTTAAATTTAGCAGGAGCGACTATTTCAAAACGTTGGACGTCTACTTACAAAAAAACAATTATTTCCAGTAGAACAGAAACCACAGCATTATTGATTAAAACCTTGAAGGACATTAACCATAACGTAAAACAAGTAGTTTCAGCAAGTGCTATCGGTATTTATCCGGATTCATTAACTAACTATTATGATCAATCTCATAATGAAATAAGCGCATCTTTTTTAGGGCAAGTTGTTTCCGTATGGGAAAAAGCTGTAGATGGGTTTTCAGAACTTGATATTACAGTATCAAAAATTAGAATAGGTTTAGTTTTATCGGATAAGGGCGGAGCATTGGCTGAAATAATAAAACCAATAAAATTAGGAGTAGGATCTGCTTTTGGTAGTGGTAAGCAATGGCAATCGTGGATTCATATTCACGACTTAGCAAACCTATTTGTGTTTGTTTTAGAAAATAATATAACTGGAATTTATAACGGAGTTGCACCAAATTCAGTATCAAATAACGAGTTAACAAAAACGGCGGCAAGTGTTTTAAAAAAGCCATTGTTTATGCCAAACATTCCCAAGATTTTAATGAAATTGGTATTGGGCGACATGCATATTATATTATTTGAAAGTCAGCGTGTGAGCTCAAAAAAAATTGCCGATAAAGGTTTTAATTTTAAGTATAATTATTTAGAGCCTGCCTTAAAGGATTTGTTGGTTTGATTTTTTAAGGATTTGTTTGGATATAAATTTTCTAAAAAGGTGTTTATAAATTCTTAAATTTATGTAGGTAAGAATTTTAACAAAATTAAATCCCATCCAAATAAAAAAAACCACTCTGATTTTTCAAAGTGGTTTTCAATTAAAAATAATTTTTATAATTAAGACTTAGCCGCTGTAACCATAACCTTTAATTCCATATCATCATTAATGAATTTATCACCTAAATTATCAAAAATCGATTTGGAACCGTATTGAACGTTCCATTTTGTTCTGTCAATTGTAAATGTTTCACTCGTTAATGAAACAACGCCACTATTGTTGCTTATAGTTACTGGAAATGTTACGTTATTTTTAGTGTCTTTAAGCGATAAATTTCCGGAAAGCATCGTTTTTCCATCAGTGTCTTCTAATCCGGTAATTGTAAAGATTGCGCTTGGGTATTTTTCAACATCAAAAAAATCTGCATTTTTTAAATGTCCAACTAGTTTTGCATTCCCTTCGTCTGCCGCAGGAATATCAGATACAACTATAGAATTCATATCGATAATAAAAGAACCTCCAACGACTTCTCCGTTAGTAATATTCAATACACCACGCTCAATACCAATTGTGCCATTGTGTGATCCTGTTGGTTTAAAACCTTTCCATTCTATAGCTGATGCATCTGTGTTTACAGTGTAGCTTTCAGCATCTGTTGTTTTTTCAACAGCTTCGGCCGCAGTTGTCTCAGCTTCTTTTGCCTTGTCCTTACAACTTGTAAAAGAAACAGTTAAAGCAGTAATAAACAAAATTTTTGCAAATGTCTTTTTCATTTTATATTATTTTAGTGTTAGTAATTAAAAGACGTAAAATTAGTCATTAGCGATTAAAAAAAAAATTAAATTATTTTAATGACATTATGACATTTTTATAATATTGGCAGTACTTTTGCCAACTTAAATTTAAAATTGAAAAAACTGAATTTACTATGAGTAAAAAAGATAAAAGCGATATAGATAACGATCAAGTAGAAGCTGCACAAGCAGAAGCTGTTGAGGTTGAGGAGCAAGTTGAGGAAGAGCAAAGCGTAGAGGAAAAACTTGAAGCTGAAATAAAGCAAGAAAAAGATAAGTTTTTACGTCTGTTTGCAGAATTTGAGAATTATAAGAGGCGCACGGCAAAAGAGCGTATAGAATTATTTTCAACAGCTAGTGAGGATGTTATGAAAACATTATTACCGGTTTTAGATGATTTTGAACGTGCGTTAACACATATTGAAGACGACAAGGAAGCTGAGGAATTACGTAAGGGTGTATTGTTAATTTACCAAAAATTAATAAAAACGTTAGAACAAAAAGGCTTAAAGTTGATGGAGGTTAAAAAAGGGGATGTTTTTAATGCAGACAATCACGAAGCTATAACTCAAATACCAGCGCCTACTGATGATATGAAAGGTAAAATTATCGACATAGTTGAAAAAGGATACCTTTTAGGGGAAAAAGTAATCCGTTTTCCAAAAGTAGTAATTGGGCAATAAAAAAGATTTAATAATATATTAATTAAAAAGTCCTTCTCTATGGGAAGGGTTGCGATGCGATGGCTAAAAGAGATTATTACGACATATTAGGAATAAGTAAAGGCGCAAGTACGGCAGAAATTAAAAAGGCTTACCGAAAGAAAGCAATCGAATTTCATCCTGATAAAAATCCTGATGATAAAGGTGCAGAGGCTAAATTTAAAGAAGCAGCCGAAGCTTATGAAGTACTGAGCGACGACAATAAAAAAGCACGTTACGACCAATATGGACACCAAGCTTTCGAGAATGGTGGAGGCGGAGGTGGCTTCGGCGGAGGTGGTATGAATATGGACGATATATTCAGCCAGTTTGGAGATATATTCGGTGGCGGAGGCGGCGGGTTTTCTGGTTTTGGCGGAGGCGGCAGTCAACGTCGTGTTAAAGGAAGTAACCTGCGTATTCGAGTTAAATTGACTTTGGAAGAAATTGCTACAGGCGTTGAAAAGAAAGTTAAGGTAAAACGAAAAGTTCAGGCACCAGGAACTACTTATAAAACCTGTTCTACCTGTAAAGGAACTGGTCAAGTAACCCGTATTGCAAATACTATTTTAGGTAGAATGCAAACATCAGCACCATGCAACGTATGCGGTGGCGCAGGACAAATAATCGATAAAAAACCAAGCGATGCAGATGCTCAAGGTTTAAAAGTTGCAGAAGAAACGGTATCCATAAAAATACCAGCAGGCGTCGTAGATGGTATGCAGCTTAAAGTTTCCGGAAAGGGTAACGAAGCTCCTGGAGATGGAATTTCTGGAGATTTAATCGTTGTTATTGAGGAAGCGGATCACAATAAGCTACAACGTGAAGGTGATAATTTACATTACGATTTGTATGTAAGTTTTCCTGATGCGGTTTTAGGTACTTCAAAAGAAATTGATACCGTTACAGGTAAAGTGCGTATTAAGGTAGATGCTGGTGTGCAATCTGGTAAAATTTTACGCTTACGCGGAAAAGGAATTCCGAGTATAAATGGTTACGGTAAAGGCGATTTATTGGTACATGTAAATGTTTGGACACCAAAAACTTTAAATAAGCAACAGAAAGATTTCTTTGAAGCTATGCAGGAAGATGAGCATTTCTTGCCAAAACCTGAAAGTTCAGATAAATCATTTTTTGAAAAGGTCAAGGATATGTTCTCATAAAAATTGATAAATAATTATACTTGAAAATCCATCTCTCGATGGATTTTTTTATTTTTTTGATTAAGAAATGTAATAGTTTTGCTATTAGTATTGAAAAAAAAACTATATTTGAATATCACTAATTTATTTTAGTGATAATTTTTCTTTTTCATAGCAATTTTTTTCCCATCCTTAATTCTTTAAGGGTGGGTTTTGTTTTTAGTTAAACTTATTTTTAAGTGCATTCAAAATTTTAAGTTGAAAAAAGTTTCGAATTTAGTTTGGAATCTCCTTAATTAGTTTTCAAAACCTAATGCATAAAACTCTGTATTTTTTTAGTGAGTAGTATAGAATTAGCGTTTTAAATTTTTTTATAATTAAGCCTTTATTGTAAAAGCAAAACAGCCGTTGTTATTTAGTCGAATAATATTGCTGTTAAATCATAATTATTACCAAAAGCATTAAGCCTCTAGGCTAAACATTTAATATATTTACGGTATTACAGATAATTAGAAATTCAGCATGAATAATGTACTTGAAGTAAATCGTGTTTCCAAATATTTTGGAGATTTTAAAGCTTTAAACGACGTATCGGTATCCATACCAAAAGGTAGTATTTTCGGTTTATTAGGTCCTAACGGTGCGGGTAAAACAACATTGATTCGTATCGTGAACCAAATTACTATACCAGATTCAGGGACCGTAATTTTAGATGGTGAAGCATTGAGTCAAAAACATATTAGGGATATTGGTTACTTGCCTGAAGAGCGTGGTTTGTACAAATCTATGAAAGTGGGAGAGCAGGCCGTTTACTTAGCGCAGTTAAAAGGCTTAAGTAAAGAGGAGGCTAAAAAAAGATTAAAATATTGGTTTGAGCGTTTAGAAATAGGCGATTGGTGGGGTAAAAAAATCCAAGAACTATCAAAAGGTATGGCTCAAAAGGTTCAGTTTATTGTTACTGTGCTTCACGAGCCTAAACTTTTAATTTTCGATGAACCCTTTTCGGGCTTCGACCCTATAAACGCCAATTTAATTAAGGACGAAATTTTACGATTACGAGAAAATGGAGCAACTGTTATTTTTTCCACGCACAGAATGGAATCGGTTGAGGAGTTATGTGATGATATTGCTTTAATCCACAAATCGAACAAAATATTGGATGGGAAATTGATAGATGTAAAGCGTCAATATAAAATAAACACTTACGAGGTTGGTATAAAAGCCAATAATCAATCTGTATTAGAAAAGGAATTACATGAAAGGTTCCAAGTTTCAAAAGCGAATTTTAAAACCTTGGAAGATGAATTGAAATTAAACATTAAACTCCAGCAACACGAAAAACCAAATGAATTATTAAATTATTTAATAGCAAGGGGGGACGTGTCTCATTTTGTAGAATTAATACCAAGTGTAAACGATATTTTTATTCAAGCTGTAAACAGTAATTAAAATGAACCACTTACCACTTATTATAAAAAGAGAATATTTAACTAAGGTTAAAAATAAATCGTTTATTATCATGACGTTTTTAAGTCCGTTAATTTTCATAACACTTATTGCTGTTGTTGCTTATTTATCTGAAATGAATAGCGATAAAGTACGTGTTATATCTGTTCTAGACGAATCTGGACTGATTAAGAATATTTTTGAAAATACAGACCATACCTCTTATAACAAACTTGAAGATATGTCTTTGGAGGATGCCAAAATCTTAGTTAAAGAAATAAACGGTTATGGTTTATTGTATATTGGAGATGCTTCAGAAGGTGAAATTGACTTAAAACACATAACTTTCTATTCAGAGGAATCGCCATCTATAACTTTAATTTCAGCTTTAGAAAACAAAATCCAAACAGAATTAACGCTTCAAAATAGAATTAAAGAAAAAATTGATATTGAGAAGTTGGAAGCATCAAAAGTTACTATAAATATCAATCAAGAGAGTTTTCAAGGTGAAAAAACATCGAAAGTAGATAGTGTTGTGAAACTTGTTTTTGGTGGAGCAGCAGGGTATTTGTTGTTCATGTTCATAATTATTTATGGAAATATGATTATGCGAAGCGTTATTGAAGAGAAAACTAGTCGGATTATAGAGGTTATTATTTCCTCTGTAAAACCAGTACAACTCATGCTTGGTAAAATTATTGGCACATCGTTAGCTGGCATTACCCAATTTGTAATTTGGTTAATTTTAGTAGGTGTTTTAATGACTGTAGTATCGCTAATACTAGGAATTGATTTGGCACAAATGCAAACCCCACAACAACAAATGTTGAATCAGGCAATGGCAAATCCGGAAGCGAATTTTGAAGTTCAAAATATTGTTGTAGCTTTTTTTAATCTACCATTGGCTAATTTAATAATAGCATTTATTCTGTTTTTTATTGGCGGTTATTTACTATATAGCTCTTTATATGCAGCCATTGGTGCAGCTGTTGATAATGAAACAGATACGCAGCAATTTATGCTACCAATTATTATGCCGCTAATTTTGGCCGTTTATATTGGTATATTTACAGTTATTGAAGACCCACATGGAACGGTCTCAACAGTGTTTTCGTTTATACCATTAACTTCGCCAGTTGTTATGCTTATGCGAATCCCTTTTGGTGTTCCAATTTGGCAACAAGCATTATCAATATTTATACTCGTTGGGTCTTTTATGTTTACAGTTTGGTTTGCGGCAAAAATATATCGAGTAGGTATTTTAATGTATGGTAAAAAACCAACATATAGAGAATTGATTAAATGGATTAAATATTAACATGCAGGAGCAAGTAAAAGATCATTTAGAAGATACGGTAAGCCAGGTAGAACAAGCTATTATAGAAAGCTCGATTTGGGAAAAATTCATGGAATTTCTTAATTTCAAGATATTGGATTTTACAACAGGAACTGGAGCAGATGAGCATGATGTTGTTTTAAAAGTAAAATATGTTTTGTTAGTTATTTTGGTTTTAATTGCAACTACATATTTTTTAAGATGGGTAAGGCGTCTTGTTACTAAAAAAATGCCCAATAACGATAAAGTAAAGTTCACTACTGTTTTTTCTTTTGCCAGATGGATTATATACATAATTGTATTACTTGTTGTTTTCGATTCTATTGGCATTAATGTTACAGCCGTTTTTGCAGCTTCGGCGGCATTATTAATAGGTGTTGGTTTAGCGCTTCAAACACTTTTTCAGGATATTATATCAGGCATATTTATTTTAATCGATCAATCTGTACACGTAGGAGATATTATTGAGATTGATGGTAAGGTTGGCCGTGTTGAAGAAATTAAATTAAGAACAACAAGAGCAGTAACTATCGACAATAAAGTACTGGTTATCCCCAATCATTTATATTTGGAAAACAGCCTTTATAATTGGACACAAAATGGAACACTAACTCGGGAGTCGGTAAATATAGGAGTCGCTTATGGTAGTGATGTACAACTGGTTAAAAAACTTTTAATTCAAGCAGCAAGCACACATCCTAATGTGCTTAGTGAGCCAGAGCCAACAGTAGTGTTTATGGATTTTGGCGAAAGTTCTTTGGATTTTAAAATTGTTTTTACAATTAATGATAGTTTTAAAGCGCAATTCCCAAAGAGTGATATCCGTTTTGAAATCGACAAGCTTTTTAGGGAAAATAATGTTACCATCCCTTTTCCTCAAAGAGATATCCATATTATCCAATCTAAAAAATAGAATCATAATTAAGCTCGAAATGAATTAAATTAAATTGTTTTAGCATTAATCATACTAAATGAAAATAACGTTATTCCAGATTTATAATTAAACTGTATAAAATGATAAAAAAAATAATTAAATATATACTGATATGTTTTTTATTCTTTACTTTTCAAACATCCAACGCGCAATTAACTGATATAGCACGTTTGGAATACTCGTTTATTCCAAAAACAAAATCGGAAGATCAATATACTAGATTAAGAGTACTTTTAAATTATCCCATAGAGCTTAAAAATAAAAGTTATTTAATCATTGGAGGTGAATACAATCGTGTTTTACTCAATTTGGAGGATAATTACCCATTTGATACTTCTAATTTGAGTAAGTTACATGTTATAGATTTTAACCTTGGGTACACGTTTAAACTAAGTGAAAAAAAGCGCTTGGGCTTTAAAATTAATCCTAGAATAGCTTCAACACTTACCAATTCTATAACTGGCGACGATTTTTTTGTTAACGGAGGTGTTTTTTATATTAATGATAGAAGGGATGATGGTACTTTAAAACGTCCACACCGTTTAATTTTAGGATTAACATATAATGCCACAACTGGTTTGCCTTACCCGTTACCATTTATTAGCTATTATAGAGAGATTGATGAAAGCTGGAGTTATAACGCAGGTGTACCAAAATCAAATATAAAATATATTTTTAATGAGAAAAATAATATGCAAGCTTTTATTGGTTTGGACGGATATTTAGCCCACCTACAAGAACCTTCGCAAATAAATGGACAAAATGTTGATCATATTTCATTGTCTGTTGCTATTGGCGGACTTGGGTACGAATATAGTTTTACAGAACATTTAGTGGCCTATATGTATACAGGGTACACGTTTAGATTAAATAATGTATTACGTAATAAAGATAGAGATGAGGTTTTTAAATTAGACGATATTAATGCGTTTTATTTAAGAACGGGATTAAAATTTAAAATATAATTATGTCGAAAATATTAGTAATTGAAGATGAAGCTGCCATTAGGCGTGTGCTTGTAAAAATTTTATCAGAAGAAAATGAAGGGTATAACGTTGATGAAGCAGAAGACGGATTGGCAGGTATAGAAAAAATAAAAAGTGATGATTTTGATTTAGTACTTTGTGATATAAAAATGCCAAAAATGGATGGTGTTGAAGTACTTGAGGCGATTAAAAAAATAAAGCCCGAAACGCCTATAGTTATGATTTCTGGTCATGGCGATTTGGATACTGCTGTAAATACCATGCGGTTAGGAGCATTTGATTATATTTCAAAACCACCGGATTTAAACAGACTCTTAAATACCGTTAGAAATGCTTTAGACAGAAAGGAATTGGTTGTAGAGAACAAAATTCTAAAGAAAAAAGTTAGTAAAAAGTATGAGATGATAGGTCAGAGTGATAGCATTTCTCAAATTAAAGATATTATTAATAAAGTGGCGCCAACAGATGCACGTGTTTTAATTACGGGGCCAAATGGAACGGGAAAAGAATTGGTTGCACACTGGTTACACGAAAAAAGCACTCGCGCAAAAGGCAATTTAATTGAAGTGAATTGTGCAGCCATACCAACTGAACTTATTGAAAGTGAATTGTTCGGCCACGTTAAAGGCGCTTTTACAAGTGCAAATAAAGATAGGGCAGGTAAATTTGAAGCTGCCAATGGCGGTACTATTTTTCTTGATGAAATAGGCGATATGAGTTTATCAGCGCAGGCTAAAGTACTTCGTGCTCTGCAAGAAAGTAGGGTACAACGTGTTGGTAGTGATAAGGATATTAAAGTAGATGTTCGCGTAGTTGCGGCAACAAACAAGAATTTGAAAAAGGAAATTGAAGCGGGAAGATTCCGTGAGGATTTATATCACAGACTGGCTGTAATATTAATTAAAGTACCGGCGTTAAATGACAGGAGAGACGATATTCCATTACTTATAAGTCACTTTTCAGAAAAAATAGCAAGCGAACAAGGTACTGCTAAAAAAGTATTTTCAGATAAAGCTGTAAAACTACTCCAAGAATATGACTGGACTGGGAATATTAGAGAATTACGCAACGTTATAGAGCGCTTGATTATACTTGGTGGTAATATGGTTAGCGAACAGGATGTAAAATTATTTGCTTCTAAATAAAATTAAAAAATTAAAAAATGCAAACAGACCAATTTAAAGTTACTGCTAACATATCATTAAAAAGTACGCAAACAAAAGTTGTTATTGACGATGCTGAAAAGGAACTTAAAAAAGTTAGAAAGCAATTAGGCAAACTTCAGGATACTATTTACGCACATGGAAAATATGCTATTTTAGTATGTCTACAAGGCATGGATACAGCAGGGAAAGATAGCTTAATCCGAGAGGTTTTTAAAGATTTTAATGCAAGAGGTGTTGTAGTTCACAGTTTTAAAGTACCTACCGAATTAGAGTTAAATCACGATTACTTATGGCGACATTACATTGCGTTACCAGCGCGTGGAAAGTTTGGCGTATTTAATAGAACACATTACGAAAACGTATTGGTAACCCGAGTACATCCAGAATATATTATAGGCGAAAATATTCCGGGTATCAATTCTATTGATGATATTGATGATGCTTTTTGGAACAAACGTTTCGAACAAATAAATAATTTTGAAAAGCATATTGCAGAGAATGGGACACTCATTTTTAAATTCTTTTTAAATCTATCTAAAGAAGAACAAAAAAACAGACTATTACGTCGGCTGCGAAAGCAAGAAAAAAACTGGAAATTTTCACCTGGCGATTTAAAAGAACGCAAACTTTGGGGTGCTTACCAAAACTGTTATGAGGATGCTATTAATAGAACATCAAAACCACACGCACCATGGTACACTATACCCGCCGATGACAAACCGTCTGCAAGATATATTGTTGCAAAAACAATGCTCGATGTATTGAGTAGTTATAGCGATATTGAGGAACCGGAATTGGACGATGATATAAAAGTCAATATCGAATTATATAAACAGCAGCTTAATAACGAATAGTTTTTTTGCGTTTTAATACGTTTTGCTCCTACGGCTGGTGGGAAGTTAAAGTTGGCCGTTCAATTTTTAATCCTACAGGCACATGATTTTAAAACAAATTGATGTTTAAATATGCCAAGTAACTTTTAAGATTTACGATTTTTAATTTTTTAAAATAAATTAATCATATGAAACAAATTCTATTTATTCTTATGGTATTTAGTGTTTTGGTCGGTGTTTCCCAAACCGACGAGGCAATCATAAAAACCATCTATAAGCAATCCTTAACCAACGGGCAAAGTTATAATTGGCTAAACCATTTATCCAACCAAATTGGTAGCAGATTGTCAGGTTCTTTAGGAGCTGAACGTGCTGTAAATTATACCAAACAAGAATTGGAAAAGCTAGGTTTGGATAAGGTTTGGTTACAGCCTGTAATGGTTCCAAAATGGGTTCGTGGCTCAAAAGAATATGCTTTTATCGAAACAAAACCAGGGAAAACAACAAATGTAAACATATGTGCACTTGGAGGCTCAATAGCAACGCCTGCATTAGGTCTAAAAGCTGAAGTCGTTGAAGTTGAAAACTTTGAAGAACTAGCCGTATTGGGTTCAGAACAAATCAAAGGTAAAATTGTATTTTTTAATCGGCCCATGCAAGCCGATTTAATAAATACTTATGAAGCTTATGGCGGTTGTGTAAACCAACGTTATAAAGGCGCTGCCGAGGCTGTAAAATATGGAGCTATCGCAGTTATTGTGCGGTCTATGAATTTAAGACTTGACGACTTTCCGCATACGGGAAGCATGACTTATAATAACTTACCCGTGGATAAGCGTATTCCTTCTGCAGCTATTAGCACAAATGATGCGGAGCTATTAAGCGCCATGTTGAAGTTAGATAAATCTATAAAATTTTACTTTAAGCAAACTTGCAAACAACTTAAAGATGTACAATCATATAATGTTGTTGGAGAAATAAGAGGTAGTGAATTTCCAAACGAATACATGGTTGTTGGTGGGCATTTAGATTCATGGGATTTAGGAGACGGTTCTCACGATGATGGTGCTGGCGTAGTACAATCTATGGATGTTTTAAGGTTATTAAAGGAGTCTGGAATAACACCAAAAAGAAGTATTAGAGTTGTTTTGTTTATGAATGAAGAAAACGGTTTACGAGGGGGAAATAAATATGCCGAGCTTGTAAAACAAAAAGGTGAAGACCACATATTTGCTCTAGAAAGTGATTCAGGAGGGTTTACCCCGCGTGGCTTTAGCTTCGATTGTAGCGATGCTGCTTTTAATCAAGTATTAAGTTGGAAGCCACTATTCAAACCTTACCTTATTCATTATTTTGAAAAAGGGGGAAGCGGAGCAGATGTTAGTCCACTTAAAACAGAATCGAATGTGTTAGCGGGTTTACGTCCAGATTCCCAGCGTTATTTTGATCATCATCATGCTAGTAACGATACGTTTGATGCTATTAATAAACGCGAATTAGAATTGGGGGCGGCAACTATGGCAACATTGGTATACCTGTTTGATAAATATGGTGTTAACCCCATATTAAATAAAGAAATTATAAAAGATTAACAATGGTATGTTTTAGGGAAAATGAAGTCATCAGCTTTAATATTAGCCTTAAATTTAAAATGTTGATTATATCTCAAAGTGAAGAAAATCACCTTTTCATTAAATTCCAGGTAATCCACAAATTTATGTATCATCAACTGTAGTATTAAGATTGTTAGATAGATTAGGATCTGAATAATTTTAAACAGCAGGAAAATTAACTGAAAAAAAATTAGCTCAAAAAGCGAGTGAATCTAAGCGTAATTCTTAATAAACTAAACAGCACATAATATGGACTTTCAAAAATCATTCGCAATAAATTATTTCAAATTACTAGAAACTCCAAGAAAAAAATACTCTCAAAACGCCAACACATCTCTTTATCCCTTTTTTATTTTGAATCTATTGTACATTAAATTATAAATAGCTTAGCCACCATTTACCTTTATTGTTGGCTTTGTAAATCATATACTTTTTTGAAGGAATGTAGAGCAATGCAATAATGCCAATCCATACCATATAGACAACAAAAAGGGGGTAACCATAGTTTATAAGTTTTGCATTTAGAAAAACATCTTTATTTAAAATCATATTCTGCCAATTACCTCCAAAAATTAACATACCTATAATGGCCAAGCAATGTATAAGTAGGATATGGATAAAGTAATAGAGAAGAGGCACACGCCCGAATACCAAAAAAAATGCGGTTACTTTATTTTTAATGTTTTCAACAGCATATAAAAACAAAAAAGAAGGGCCAATAGTTATTAATATATAAACTAAAGAAGGTGGATCTTTGGTAACACTTAAGAATGATAATATAGTTTTATTTGTCGTATCTTGAAAATACCAAGGCACTAAATCACCATATATTAACACCTCTAATTATAAAAAATAAACTAATGCTAGTCAAACCAATACCTAATAAATATTGCTTTCTAAGTTTCGGGTCGATTTTTTTTATAGAATTTACCAAAACAATATCCTAATACCATTAACCCGAACCAAGGTATTATAGAATAAGCTAAAGCAAATGCGGTATCATCAGCTATAAAAAATGCACTTTGATGCAAAATATACCATGTTATAGATTTGAAACTAGTGCCCTCCATAATAATGCTATCTAATAAATTATGACCAGCAACTAAGCATAACCCTAAAATTAATATAACTTTTAAAGGCAAGTAAATTGCAAATGATAGAAGTATCATACACAAACCAATAGCCCAAATAACTTGAAGAATAATAAGGCTATAAGTAATATCAAATTTCCATAAAAAGTTGTTAACTACAAGCGCTAGAATAATTAGCCATAAACCTCTAAAAATTAAAAATTTAAAGAGTTAGGTTTCGTTTTCTTCTACCATATAAAAAAGCAGAAGTGCCTGCTAAAAAAATAAAAATTGGGGCACAGTAATGGGTTATAAAGCGTGTAAAGAATAAAAAAGGCGTCGTGGTTTCAAGATTTGTGGGGTCTGCAAAGAATGACCCAAAGTGGAAATAATCCCTAACATGATCCAAAGCCATAATTACTATAACAACACCTCTTAAAATGTTTATAGATTCAATACGTTTATATTTTATTAACATAATAGTTTAAAAAATAAAAAAGACCTAAGGGAATTATGAAAAATATAATAAGAATGATGCTTTAACAATTAAAATTCAAGTTTTAATCTTTGTAATGCTTGTTTTATACGTCATTCGGTAAGGAGTTTTCATTATTTTTGAAGCTAAACATAAAACTATGAAATTAAAACTACTTACCTTATTATCGTTTTTCAGTTTATTAGCTTTTTCTCAAGGGCCTATTAATAATTTTAACAGTGCACCCATGTCCAATTATGAAATTGTTAATTCAACTCTGGCGATGGATCAAAGTACATCTGGAGCCAATGTAACATGGACTTTCAATGATTTAACTGCTACTTCAACTACAAACTTTGATACGTATTCCACACCCACACCAGGAGAATTATCTGATTATCCAGGAACAACTTCCGTTTTAACGACAACAACAAGTCCATCTTCTGATGTATTTAAAGTATATACAGCTGAACCTGCTTCTGGTAGCGTTTCTTACACCGGAATAGAAGCGGAAGGTTTAACTCTTAATTTTAATTCAAATAATGCCTTAATAGAAACTTTTCCAGTGTCATATAATGATTTGAACACGGATACGTCTTCAGGTGATTTTTCTTTTCAAAGTAACTTTGGTCTTATTACGGGAACTTTTACAGGAACTATTAATACGGAAGTAGATGGTTACGGAACCCTAATAATGAATGATGTTGGTGTTGGACCATTTAATGGAAGTGTAACTAGACTTAAGGTTGTACAAAATTTAGAATTAAGCATTGCTAATGGTGTTGTTGTTCAAACTACATATAATTACTATACACCTGTCGGCAATATTGTTTTTAGAACCAGGATTGTTGAACTTACTTCTGATGTATATAATGATACTTTTGAAGTTTTTGAAAGTCTATTATCAAGTCCTTTAAGCGTTGAAAATAATATAATTTCTGAAGCTGATTTTACTATTGCTGAAAATCCTGTAAAGGATTACTTAAAATTAATTACTGATAATAACATTGAAATTAAATCTATTTCAGTTCTAGATATTGGTGGAAGACTCGTTCTTAAAACAAAATTTGAAAATAACAGCTTGTTAGTGGATACATTAGAATCTGGTATGTATGTAATGACTGCTGAAACTACTAAAGGTTTGACGTCGCGAAAATTTGTAAAAAAATAGAGGTTTATTCTAAATTATACTTAAATATATATATCAAATTTTAAAGTAATAGTTTATCATTTTAAAAAGGAGACTGTCTAAAAAGACAGTCTTTTTTTTAATTATCCATATTTTAATTAACTAAAAAATTATGAAATCTAATTTCACTTTTAAATTTGGCTATATTTTATAAGTAGATATAATTTAAAGAAGATCAAAGCAAAACATTTATAAAAAAACAACTTTTATGACACGATTGATAAAAGACAATAGCAGATTATTAAAAAAAATATTAATTTCTTTTTTTGTTTTGAACTTCATAATCACCCAAGGGTGTAAAGATGTCAAATCAACAGTTTTAAAAGATGTAGTGAGTGAAAGAGAAGATATTTATAAGTATCTCAAAACCATTCAGTATTCAGAGGATGGAAAACATCTTTTTGGTCATGAAAGTACTATAATGTTAGGCGTAGGCGGCAAATCTGATTGGGAAATTAAAAATCGAAAGGCCATCGGTAAAGACATATTTATCCAAAAATCAGACGTTAGAGATATGACTGGTAAACAGCCAGCTATCATGGGGTATGATGCCTTTAAATTAATTCTGGATATTACAGATGGACCAAAGCGGAAAGAGGAAGTCGAGGCCAGTTTGGCAGGTTTGAAACTCTATCGTGATTCTGGCGGTCTAATCGCTTTCAACTGGCATATACAACCCATTTTATTGCCCGGTTATCAAGAACGTGCTTATCGTATGGATGAATTTGATAACAATCCCTATATCGAATCAATAAAAAAAGCGCAGCCTTTTTACCATATAGCAAATGGCTTTAAAACTAAAAATAAATGGTGGTTAGCCTTTGAAACGGAAAGGCTAAAGCCTATGGCTGAAAGTCTTAAACGAATTTCTTCCGATGGGTCAGGAATTATTTTCCGTCCTTTTCATGAGGCCGATGGCGATTGGTTTTGGTGGGGACTTACTTGGCTTGAAGGGGATTTGGATTTAAATGGTAAAGAAGCCCTTATGAAAGTTTTTATCGAAACCGCTAGATATTTAAAAGGCGAACTTCCTAATCTATTAATATCATTTTCAACAGATAAATTATCTTATATATCCCATGAAAACGCAAAAAACGACTTACAGGTTGCTGAACGTTACCAAGATGAATATGCCACATTTTTACCTCAAGATGCTAGCGATTTAGCATTAATAGATATTTACGGAATGGATTTATATACTAATAAAGATAACCCTGAAGAAAGTTTAAAATCGTTTAGAATAAAATTACAAGGCTTATCCCTAATTGCTAAAGCGCATAATAAGATAGCAGCTATTACTGAATCTGGAAATCGAGGTATGCCATCAGAAGAAGATAACAGGCAATCTACAATCAATTGGTATAACGATTATCTATTCTCTTGGATAGCCGATGAGAATATCCACGTAGCATTCGCAATAATCTGGCAAAACTGGAGCAATAATAGAGACCGAAATGCTATTGACCCGTCTGATGGCTATTTTGTACCAATTTATCCAAATTCAGAAGCGGGGAAGGACTTTATTAAATATATAGAGCGAGAAGAAACAATAATGTTACACCAATTTAGGGAGACGTTACAAAAAAAAAGAAATAACGTTAAATAGAGATGGCACCTTAAAAGATATCCTAGACCGATGCTTTAAACTGCTTCGCATATTCAGAAGGCGACTTTAAGGTGATTTTTCTAAATTGCCTATTAAAATTTGAAATATTATGAAATCCTGAGGCTTCAGCGACCTCCATTACACTCATAGTTTGTAATTCATTTTTTCTAATTAAATCACAAGCATAATTAATACGCATTTCGGCAACCACTGCCTTAAATGTTTTAAGTGTTCTTTTTTTAAAAAAACGACAAAAAGCAGTTTCAGATAAGTTAGCTATTTCGGCAACTTGTTTGAGTTGAATATCGTTTTTAAAATTTTGAATCATATAGTTGTAAACTTCATTTAAACGATGATAGCCTGGTGTGTGATATTGTTTTGTAAAATGTCCAGAACTTAAGGTTTTATATTCATCGGATTCCGAAAGTATGTTAAGGATTTCTAATAATAAAATTAAGCGTTTGGAATATTTCGCATCTATAAGTCGGGTCATTTTTTTCCTAATACGCTTGTTTGTTTTTCCATGGATAGACAGGCCGCGTTTCGATAGATTTACCATCTCGTTTATTTTGGAACATTCAGGTAAATCTAAAAAAAAATCTCCAAAAATCTCAAAATTAAATTGTACTACAGTAAGTGCTATTGGCGAGTCTTGTTCCGATCTTACATTTTGATTTTTTTCTTCAATAAAACAATGTGGTAGGTTTTTGCCAATAAAAACCAAATCGTATTTTTCCATAAGTTCCACGCTATTACCAACAAAACGTTTACCAGTAATATTTTCGGTTAGTGTTAATTCAAATTCAGGATGGTAATGATATGGCATATGCAAAGAGCTGCAATAATCTTTTTTTACAAAAAAAGATTGATTTGATAATTTAGGTATTTTTTCAAAAAAAGGTTTCATAAATATACTTTTTTAACTAATAACGATACTAAATTAGCTAAAATTAATAGTTAAATACTTTTTTTTGATAATTTTAAACTAGAATATATTTAAATAAAATTTTGAAATGGTAGCAAATAACGAAAATAAAATAGCGGTTATGGATTATATGAAGGTTGTAAATAGGCTACAGGATTCCTATATAGCAGCAGAAAAAGCTTGGAAACCTATCCATCAAGAACGTATAAATCAAGGTATTTTAACGGGGTGGTATTTTTATAAAGTTCATTTTGCCTATGAGGGAAATGATTATAATTATGCAACTATAAATACATATAACAAGTTCAGCAAACTAGAAAACCCTTATCCTAGGGACATTATAGCAAATACACATCCAGATAAGGGGTATGACGGTTTTGAAGACCTTACTGAAGAAGCTAGAAAAAAGGTGCGATCTGAAATGAGTTATTTGGTAAATAATGCGATAAAAGCAAATCAAAAGATACCTTCAAAATATTTGAAAGTTGCTTTTATTGAAGTAGAAGAGCGTAACAAAGATATATACAAACAAAATGAAGATATACTTTGGAAATCAGTACAAAATAAATTGAACGCCGATGGTGTACAAGATTGGTGGGCGGTTTATCAATTAGAGTTTCCTCACGGAACAAATGCCAATTACCAATTTATTACAATTAGTGCAGTTTCAGAGTTTGAAAACCTGGAAAAGCTTGACTACTTTGGAGCATTTAAAGAAGTGCATCCATACATAGATTTCGAAGAATCGGTTGCTAAAACTCTAGAAACACGTTCTGCATATCGTGCAGAATTATGGGAATTGGTAGACTATTTAGAAAAATAAATAATAAATTTTAAACAGATGAAATATAAAACGTTTTCAAGTTTAGATAATGATAAATTACCCGTTATAGGTTTTGGCTGCTGGTCTATTGGTGGCGAATGGAACAATATTGAAGATAAACAATCTATTAAAGCTATACATGCAGCCTTAGATTTAGGTGTCAATTTTTTTGATACAGCACCTGTTTACGGCAAAGGACATTCTGAAACCATTGTAGGTCGAGCGCTTAAAGGTAAAGATCGAGAATCTTTTTTCATAGCTTCAAAATGTGGTTTGGTGTGGGATGAAAATATGCATGTAGATGTTAATTTGAGTCGCGACAGTTTAATTAAAGAAATTGATAGGTCTTTAAAGCGTTTAGGCGTCGATTATATTGATGTTTGGCAATGCCATTGGCCAGATGTGAATATCGATTTAAAAGAAACCATCGAGGCTATGGAAGAGATTAAACAAATGGGTAAAATTAGACACATTGGCTTATCTAATTATTCTACAGAAAATTTAAAATTGGCGAATAGTTATGGAAAAGTAGCTTCATTTCAAGGCTTATATAACATGTTGGAACATAATCCATCATCCTATCATAATATACCATTAACATATAAAGCAAAAGACGATATTTTACCTTATTGTGAGGCACATGGAATGATGTTTTTGCCTTATAGTCCGTTATTTCAAGGTTTGTTGACTGGGTCTTTTAAAGCTTCGGGTAATTTTGACAAACATGATAAACGTTCAGAAAATCCAAAACTATCGGGTGAATCGTTAAAACAATTTTTAGCTATTGTTGAAGAACTGAAGATTTTTGCAAGTTCTATAGAAAAACCATTATCACAAATTGCCGTAAATTGGCTTGTTAATCAAAAAGCAATTGGACCTGTAATTGCAGGATTGGATAATGAAGTTTATGCTAAGGATACCGTGGCATCATTAAATTGGGAATTAACACCAAACATGCAAAAAGAGATAGACAGTATATTAAATAAGTATAATTTGGATACGATTTAAATTCTTAAAAAAAACACCTAAAAGGAAAAACGTTAATAAACTTAAGATTAAATAGTGGGTTAAAAAAATATTATAAATGATAACACTTAATTTACATCAAAACTGGCATTTTAAGCAAGTTGAAAAACAAACATGGTTGCCTGCTCAAGTACCTGGGTGTGTACATACAGACCTTCTTGAAAATAAAAAAGTTGAAAACCCGTTTTATGGTATAAATGAAGACAGACAACAATGGATTGAGTATAGAGATTGGGAATATAAAAGTACCTTCAATATAGATGATGAGTTGTTTAACCAAGAACATATCAACGTTATTTTTAAAGGTTTAGATACTTATGCCACGGTATATTTAAATAATATTGAATTGATTCAAACCGAAAACATGTATCGTACATGGACGCTTCCTGTTAAATCACATTTACAACTTGGGGAAAATACGTTACATCTTATATTTAAATCCGCGGTAAATACAGCGTTACCAATCTTAAAAGAAAAAAATTTTAGATACCATGCCGTTCAAGATAATGCTGTTGAAGCATCAGCTGTTACACGCAAAGCACCATATCACTATGGCTGGGATTGGGGCCCACGATTTGTAACCGCTGGGATATGGAAACCTGTATTAATAGAAGCGTGGTCTGAAACTAAAATGGAGAACATTTTTATTCATCAAGGGAGATATACGCCTGAATTTGCTAACCTAACATTACAAACCACTTTTGAAGCATCAACAGCTAAGAGTGCCACATTGCGTATTACCAATATGCAAAGTGAAGTTGTTTTAAATGAAGTAGCTATTCAAGTTGAAAAAGGAAATTCAACACAGCATATTGATTTTAATATTACGAACCCACAGCGGTGGTTTCCAAATGGATATGGTACCCCTTTTCTCTATTCCTTAAAAATAGAATTATTAATAGATAATAGGGTAGTAGATACCAAAACGACTTCATTGGGGTTACGGACTATAAAACTGAATAAGCAGCAAGATAAATGGGGAGAAAGTTTTGAATTTATTGTAAATGATATTCCTGTGTTTATAAAAGGCGCAAACTGGATTCCAGCTGATAGTTTTATTTCTAGAATTCCAGATAGTCAATATGAAAATCTTATTAAATCAAGTAAAGAGGCACATTTTAATATGTTGCGTGTTTGGGGTGGTGGTATTTATGAAACTGAAACATTTTATAATTATTGTGATGAAATGGGAATTCTAGTGTGGCAAGATTTTATGTTTGCCTGTTCTCTATTTCCAGGCGATGATGCTTTTTTGGATAATGTTAAGCATGAAGCGATACAAAACGTAAAACGTTTAAGGAACCATCCATCATTAGCACTTTGGTGTGGTAATAATGAAAATGAATGGATTTACGATTTTGATGGTGGCGGCATGCAAAGGCGTTTTGGTATTCCAAAAGAAGAAGTTCCAAATTATAAGGAAGCTTATGATAAACTATACCATCAATTATTATCAGATGTTATTAGTGAGTTTAATCCTAATTTATCCTATTGGCCAAGTTCTCCAAGTAGCGAAGGCAAAGCGCCTGCCAATGATGATAATTATGGCGATATTCACCATTGGGATGTTTGGCACATGGGCTATCCTGTATCCGAATATAAAAAATTAGCACCTCGATTTATTAGCGAATTTGGTTTTCAGGGTATGCCAGCACCAAGTACTATGGATATTTATTTGGAAGAAAAACAACGCTTTTTAGGTTCGCCTGCTATGGCAACACATCAAAAACATAAGCGAGGTTATGAGCTAATAAAACATTATATGGAGCGTAGTTATCCATATCCAAAAAATTTTGATGGTTTTGCGTATTTAACTCAGGTACAACAAGCCGATTATATGAAAATTGCCGTCGAGCATTTTAGAAGTTTAAAACCCAAATGTATGGGCATTTTATACTGGCAGTTAAATGATTGTTGGCCAGTATGCTCGTGGGCGAGTATAGACTACAACTTGCAATGGAAGGCATTTCATTATTACGCGAAAAAGTTTTACGCACCAACTTTGTTATATCCAGAATTGGTAGATAACGAAGTAAAAATGACCATTATTTCAGATGAAATAAATCATCAAAAGGGAGAAATATCATGGCAATTAATGCATTTTAATGGCAAGATAATAGATCAAGGAGAAGTGAAAAATATTGAAATTAATCCTTTGTGCTGTATGGAGTTAGAAACTATTTCCGCGAAAGCGTATATCGAAACTTTTAATACCTCAAAAGTATATTTCCACTTTGAACTTAAAGTTGATAACAAATTAGTGTCAAGTAACCGATTGTTTTTTGAAGAACCAAAGAAACTACAATTAGAAAAAGCTGAGATTATTTTTGAGATTGAGGTGGTTTCAGATGGTGTTCTCGTTCATTTATCAACAAATACATTAGCAAAAAATATATACTTAGACTTTGATGGAGACAACGGCTTTTTTGAAGATAATTATTTCGATTTGGACGCTAATAAAAAAACTTCCATAAAGTACAGTCCTGAATTTAAAGATTTTGTAAGCAAGTTAACCGTTGTTTCTATGAAGGATATGATTGAGTAAATAAAGAGAAAACTAAACTAACTAAACATAAAATAAATGGAGAATTTGGATGCATCCTTAGGCTGGATAGACCTATTAGTAATGGGCGTATATGTTGTAGGTATTATTTGGTGGGGCTTAAAGAAAGGTAAAAGTAAATCAAGTGAAGAATACTTTTTGGCAGGTAAATCCATGACATGGCCTATTATCGGGATTTCTCTCTTTGCAGCCAATGTGTCGAGTTCATCATTATTAAGTTGGTCTGGAGACGCTTACAGAAGTGGTATTGCGGTATTCAATTATGGTTGGGCAGCAGTCATTCCGCTATTGTTTTTCTTGGTTTTTATTCTTCCGGTCTATCTTAAAAAAAATGTATTCACCATGCCAGAGTGGTTGGGTAAACGCTTTGATAGTCGCTCTAGATATTATTTAGCCAGCATGAATTTAGTAGGTTATGTATTTTTGGATATTGCACAAGCACTTTATGCAGGTGCTTTAGTGGTACGCCTTATTTTTCCCGAATTGGAAATTTGGCAAATTGTCTGGATTTTGGCAATTGTGGTTGCCGCATATACTATTCCTGGAGGATTGTCTTCTGTAATTCATACCGAAGTTTTACAAGCTGTCATATTGCTATTGGGCTCCACATTGGTTACTATTTTTGCTTTGAATGAAGCTGGAGGATGGGAAGAAGTTGTAAAACAAACCGACCCTGAAATGTTAAGTTTAATACGGCCATTGGATGATGAATCCGTGCCTTGGTTAGGTATTGTTCTAGGTATTCCTTTATTGGGTTTTTATTACTGGTGTACCAACCAATCTATTGTACAGCGAACATTAAGTGCTAAAACAATTAATGAAGGTAGAAAAGGCGCTCTTTTAGCTTCCTTTTTAAATTTTCCTATTTTGTTTATTATGGTACTTCCGGGTATTTTCGGATTGATGATTTATCCTAATATTGAAACTCCAGATTTAATATTACCACATCTTATATTTGGATTGTTACCCATTGGTATAAAAGGGCTCATGGTAACCGCTTTATTGGCAGCGATGGCTTCCACATTAAGTGCTGTTTTAAACTCCGCATCTACCGTGTTTTCTTATGATTTTATGCCATTAATCAATAAGAATATGACTAGTGATAAAATGGTAAGAAGTGGTAAGGTCTCTGCCGTAATTATGATTATTATTGCTTCATTATGGGCACCTGCTATAGGAGAGTTCGATTCTATTGTAAAATATTTCCAAAGTGTGTTATCTTATATGGCACCACCTATTGTTGCGGTATTCTTATTTGGTATGTTTTGGAAACGCGTTAATGGAACTGCAGCTTTTTCTGGCTTAATTGCAGGCCTGATAGGAAGTGTCTTCTTAGTATTTTTTAAAGATTCTACAATTATGGCAAACTGGCATTTTTTATTGGTTGCTCCAGTAATATTTGTATTGTCATCTTCCACCATAATTGCAGTTACTTTAGCAAGTACGGTTTCGGCTAGCGTTGAAGCTAAATCTTGGATGTGGAACAAAACATATCTTGAAGAGGAAAATTTAGATGGGGTGCCTTGGTATAGCAACTACCGTATCGTTTCAGTTATGCTATTTGTGTTTACGGCGTTCTTTGTGTATTTATGGCGATAAAAAGACCGTGTATGTTTAAGTAAAGCTTTGATTTTTAAATTATTAAATAACTTTTTTATAAATAAAATGAAAAAAATATTCTTTATAATAATTGTATTACCATTTTTAATGTTGTCCTGTCATGATTTGAAACATGAGCATCAAGCGCATGTAAAATCAAAACAGATAAAACATAAAAATGCTGTAATTAACTTGATTGGTTTTTTTGATAAACATGCATATCAAAGTGATTTAAAGACCTATTTATCAGAAATTGACAATATAGGAAACATAGTATCCGATAGGGTTTATAATGTAGCGTTAAGCAGATTAATTTATGGATTCTCTTACGCTTCTCTAATTGATTCCTCTTACTTAAAAAGAGCAAAAAAAGTGATAAACTTTCAAATGAAAAACCTTATAGCCGAAGATTCTTTGGGAGGTTATTTTAACTCTTATGTTAATATTAAAACTGGAAAATCAGACCCGGGAACTGCTATGGATATTTGGCAACAAAGTTATGGATTGTGCGGTCTGTCAGAATTTTATAGAAATCAACCTGGCGAAGCGTTGTTGCAACAAATACATAAATTACATGATGGCTTTACAAAACGATTCCATGATGAAACACATGGTGGGTTTTATGAAAATTATGATACTAGTACAGGAAAAATTTCAGGTAGTAAATCCCTGCAATCTCTAATGTATCCAATAACTGCTTACATGGAAAATTTATGGTTTGCAGACATAAAAAGCAGACAAAAATATGAGCCTTTTCTAAAAGAAAATTTAGAAATTATTTACAAAAACGCTTGGAATAGTAATTTGGGTTGGGCAAATATTAAATTTGATGATGAATGGAATCCTTGTGAGCATGAATCTGCTGAAAATCCATGTTTTAAAGTAGCGCCTGGACACAACTTTCAATTAGCATCATTACTATTAAGAACTAAAAATTGGATGTTCCTAACCAATGAAGAACGCAAAAAATACAGAAAATTAGGACTAGAAATTTTAAGTACAACCTTAAATAAATCGGTATTTCCAAACGCTGATTTATCCCAAGGATTTTATAGCGAAATAAACCCTGTCAATAATATAGTAACTGACAAGAGAAAAACATGGTGGCAACATAGTGAGGCTTTAATTGCATTGTCTTTAGCTCACGATATTTATAAAGCGGAATTAAAAACCTTGGAGGCGTTTTATTTTAAGTCATTTCCAGATAAACTTTATGGTGGTGAGTATTTCTACTTAGATGAAAACAATATACCTCAAACCGATGAACTGAAGGGCAGTATAGGTAAATCGACCTATCATACTATAGAAGTGATTAGGTTTCTTAATTATAATTAAATACTATTATATAAAATATTTATTTGATGATTCATATTTGTTACAAAACCAATTTTAAATGCATTAACTTATAATGGCTATGTAAATCTTTTAAACACTAAACAGTTCTAGTTAACGGAAGCTTACATGGTTTGATTCAATAAATGGTATTTCAGTCAATTAACAATATAGGAATAACCCTATTACATATAAATTCATTTCTACTTTAACATTTACAGAAAAACATAAATAAATTCAAATCTAAGTTTAATTAATATGATAAAAAGATTATACATAATATCTGTTTACACAGTGATAATACTATCATTTTCATGTCAACAAATCGATAATAAAAATTTGATATCTCGTGAAATTGATGCAAGTTGGACATTTAATGACACTGATGGAGAATATTCTGGAAAAGCAACCATTCCAGGTACGATTCATACAGATTTATTGGATAATAAGATCATTAAAGACCCGTTTTATCGCTTAAATGAAAGAGGGCAACAGTGGATAGATAAAAAAAATTGGGAATACCATACGATTTTAAATATTAATGAAGAAGAATTTAATAAAAGCAATTTGGTATTATTCTTTGAGGGTTTAGATACTTATGCAGATGTTTTTATAAACGATAGTCTGGTTTTAAGTGCCAATAATATGTTCAGGCAATGGGAAGTCAACCTAAAGCCAATAGTTAATTTAGGCGATAATACACTAAAAGTTTTACTGCATTCACCAATTAAGAAAGGGTTGGAATTATTAGAAAATCATTACGCATTACCGGCTATAAACGATCAATCTAAAATTGGGGAAATGGAAGAAAAAAAAGTATCCATTTTTACTAGAAAAGCAGGCTATCATTACGGTTGGGATTGGGGACCTCGTTTGGTGACTTCAGGTATTTGGAGACCAATTGTTTTAAAAGCTTGGAATGCCTTGCGAGTTATAGATGTTTTTATTAAACAGCCTAAAGTAACCAAAGAAAAAGCAGTATTGGTTTGCGATGTTTCCTTGGAGTTGGATGCTGCATTTTCAGGAGAAATTAAAGTGTCAGATAGTGATACTGAAACGGTTTATAAACAGTCTAATTTCAATTTTGTTGCGGGCAAACAAACCATATCCTTGCCATTCTCTATTCAGAATCCAAAACTATGGTGGTCAAGAGGATTGGGAAAGCCTAATATGTACGACTTTACAATTTCTGTTTTAGATGAAGATGGACATCAATTGTCAACACGAACTATCTCCACAGGTTTACGAAGTATAAAATTAGTGCGAGAAAAAGATGGTATTGGCGAATCGTTTCTATTTGAAATTAATGGTATACGAACCTTTATTAAAGGGGCTAATTACATTCCTAATGATAATTTTTTACCACGAGTAACTCAAAGTGATTATGAAAAAGTGATTAAAGATGCCGTAGATGCCAATATGAATATGTTGCGCGTTTGGGGTGGCGGAATTTATGAGAATGATATTTTTTATAAACTCTGTAATGAGAACGGGTTGATGGTTTGGCAAGATTTTATGTTCGCTTGCTCCATGTATCCCGGTGATGCTGCTTTTTTAGAAAATGTAAAACAAGAGGCTGTAGATAATGTGATTAGATTAAGAAACCATCCAAGTATAGCGGTATGGTGCGGAAATAATGAAATTAACATGGCATGGAGCCATTATTCTGAAGGCGGTTGGGGCTGGAAAGAAAAGTATAGCGCAGCACAGCGGGATGAGATTCAAAAAGCGTATTTGGATATTTTTCACGATATTTTACCAAGTGTTGTAGGATCTTACTCAGAAAGTGATTATTGGCCATCGTCTCCACAAGCCGGTATTGAACCCGAAAAACATGCTGGTTACGAAACTACTGCAGGCGATATGCACTATTGGGGTGTATGGCATGGGCAGCATCCTTTTGAGGATTTTGAAAAATACAAAGCACGTTTTATGAGCGAGTACGGTTTTCAATCATTTCCAGATTTTGAAACTGTAAAAAAATATGCTATCGAGGAAGATTTTGATATTGAGAGCGATGTTATGGCATCACACCAACGTAGTGGCATTGGCAACCTACGGATTAAGGAATACATGGATTGGGATTATAATATGCCATCAAACTTCGAAGATTTTTTGTATATGAGCCAAGTACTACAGGCTAAAGGTGTTAAAATGGCCATTGAAGCACACCGTAGGGCCATGCCATATTGTATGGGGACTATGTATTGGCAAATTAACGATTGTTGGCCTGTTGCAAGTTGGAGTAGCACTGATTATTATCATAAATGGAAAGCATTACATTATAAAGTTAAAAAGGCCTATGAGCCAATTTTACTTACCATTCATAAGGAAAATAAAAATATCGTAATCCACGGTGTTTCAGATGAATTAAAAAATAATAAGGGCACTCTGCAACTAACAATTTTAGATTTTAGCGGTAAGGTTATTTCTCAAATTAAAGAAATTTGTACGATAAGGGCAAATACCAGTACAGAGATTTTTGAAGCTAAAACAGAAAAACTTATAAGTAACGCAAACCCTGAAAAGTTGGTTCTAAAAGTTGAATTTTTGGATGAAGAAAAAACAAAGGTTTTAGCAGAAAATTTATTTTATTTTGAAAAACCTAAATCTTTACAATTAGAAGAGCCATACATAAAAACAAAAATTATAAAGGAGGGTGGTAAAACCTATTTAAAAATGACTTCAGATAAATTAGTGAAAGATTTGTACATCAAATTCGCGGGTCGGAATGTGTTTTTATCAGATAATTATTTTGATGTGTTACCGAACCGACCTGTAACCATTGAGTTAACAAACGATGGGGATATTAATATAGAAACGTTGGAGTTGAAACACCTTTATAGTGTACAATCTTATAATAAAAAAAATAGTAACTCGTATATTGAATTTTTTTAAACCTTAGACTTTAACTTAAATAGGAATTAAAGATGGATTTGCTAAATTGGTCATTGTAAAAAAATAAAAGCAGAATTTGAAGTATTTAGATTTAACAACAGCGTGTGCTGAGGTAGAAAATGTCTTAAAAGAAAAGAGTTTACTTCGACCTGACGAACATATTATTTCTATTGAAAAACCTGGCGAAGGAAATATGAATGTGGTATTGCGTGTTAAAACAAATAAACAATCCCTTATTTTAAAACAATCGCGACCTTATGTTGAAAAATATGAGCAAATTGAAGCACCAATAGCACGTATTGCTGTTGAAAATGAATTCTACAAGGCTATTGAAAACACGACTTTAAAAGTACATGTGCCTAAAGTATTATATTTTGATAAAGCCGATCATATTTTATTGCTTGAAGACTTAGGTGCATGCGAAGATTTAAGTTATATCTATAGAAAAAAGAAAATAGCGTCAAAAGAATTGGAAAAACTTATTTTAATAGCTAAAGTTATACATAATACGGCGGTTACTGAAAATTTTCCCGATAATCGAAAAATGCGCCTTCTAAATCATCAACATATTTTTGAATTGCCTTTCATGAAAGATAATGGTTTTTCATTGGATACCATTCAAAGAGGACTTCAAAACATCTCAGAACCGTATAAAAACGACGAAGCTTTAAAAAAAGTAATTGGTAGGATAGGAGAAAAATATTTAGAGCAAGGAGATGCACTTATTCATGGCGATTACTATCCTGGTAGTTGGATGAAGTCAGATAAAAATCTTTATATTATTGACCCAGAATTTGGATTTGTAGGTTTTGCAGAATTCGATTTAGGGGTTATGGCTGCTCACATCATTTTAGCCACATCAAAAAAGAAGTATTTGAAAAAAATACAAATGCAATACAAAGGTAATATAGATGGGAAATTAATGATTCAAGTTGCCGGTATCGAAATCATGCGAAGACTAATTGGTTTGGCACAATTGCCTTTGGAAAAAACCATTGAAGAGAAAACAACACTTTTGGAGAAAGCGTATAAAATGATAATGCAATGAAAAATAAGCTAGTATTAGTGGTTTGTATTTTAATGTTGGTTTCTTCTTGCAAGAAAAAAGATATTAGTATTGATTTAAAATCCCCTCAAAAAAAGGCTTATTTTAATGATACGCTTAAGTTATCGGAAGTTGAACGTTATGATAAAATTTTGGGTGCTTTGGTTGGTTCTGCCATTGGCGATGCCATGGGAGCATCTACAGAGATGTGGCACAGAAGTGATATTCAGCTTAAATATGGTTACATTAATGGATTAACTCCTGCAATTCGTAATCAATCACCAGAAGGAGCTTGGGGACATAATTTGATGGCTGGCGCAACCACTGATGATACCCGATGGAAATACCTAATGGTAAAATACTTTTCGAATTATGAATCAAAATTAAATGCTACTAATTTTTCTGAATTTATTTCAGATTATTATGCGCAATTAGTGGAAAGTTTGAGTGCTAATCAATCTCAAAAGAATCCAGATGCTTTAGATGCTGAAATTGAGAAAATAGAATGGATTAAGGAATGGGCACGTGTTTCCATAGTGTATAAAAAAGATTTTAGCGCATATCAAAAAGCGCAAAACAGATTCTATGGTGGAGAAATGTCTTGTGCAGGACAACTCTATACCCCAATGTTTGGTCTGGTAACAAACACACCAGAAGCAGCTTATCATTTAGCATATGACCATGCCCTTTTCGATTTTGGATATGCTAAAGATATATCGGCATTGGTTGCTGCCATGACTCATGTTGCTATGCGTACTCAAAATATAGATTCTATTATAAACACAACTGCTTTTGTAGATCCCTATTGTTATCAAGATAGTCGTTTAATAGGTAGAATTGCTTATTCAACTTCAGATGCAGCGGTTAAAAATGTATTGGGAATAAAGCAATTTCTTTCAACAAAATCTTTAGAAATTGTCGATTCGGTTATACCCAAAATTCCAAATTATTATAAAGGTACTAGCGATGATTGGACACTTCAAGAAATTATTTATCAATCTTTAGAAAAGGACAAAAAAAAGATTGCTTTTCACGCAGGGGAAGTATGGCAAATCCTCGTCACAGCATTGCAATTCGGAGAAGGTGATTTTACCAAAACAATGCAGTTTATTATAAATTATGGACGTGATAATGATACCGTTGCAGCCATTGCAGGTATGATTTTAGGTGCAAAAACGGGTTATTCAAAACTACCTGAAGGTTTGAAGGAAAAAGTATTAAAAGTGAATAAATTGTATATGGGAATTGATTTAGAAATTTTAGCGAAAGAAATAACAAGTTTAAATGACAATTAAATTAAAGTTCTTATAAAAAAAATATAACTATTTTAGAAATGAATGGTTTACAAAACTTAATTATAGGTGTTGTTTTAGCCGAATTTTTATCAAAATTTATATCTATTATAGTAATAAAAACCTGTTAGGCTTTTTACCCAATTTAAGTAAAAAAACCTAACAGATTATTTAAGTAACTTAACATAATTACATAGAAACTTCTAGAATTTTTGCATTAGATGAAGATAATTCAACAGTATTCACACTAGCTGGAACAATAATTGTTTCTCCATATTTTAAAGTGTATTTTTCAGAACCAACAAAAATGTCAATTCCTACACCAGCCACACACATATATATAACGAAAGAATCCAAATTGGAATAATCTTTAGTTAAAGTGCCTTCAATTGGTAAAAAATTTGTTTTAAAATAAGGGGAATGTACTAATTTGTTTGACACATTATTAAAGGTTTTATATTCGGTATGATAGTTATCGCAAACTTTATAATCAATAACATCAACAGCCAAGTCGTTGTGCAGTTCTCGCTTTTCTCCAGTATATGAATCCACACGTTCATAATCATACATGCGGTACGTAACATCTGATGTTTGCTGAATTTCAGCTAATAAAACGCCGGCTCCAATCGCATGAACTCGACCTGTTGGAATGTAAAATGTATCCCCTTTTTTTGCCTTTTCGTGGTGCATAACATCTAGGATAGTATTTTCCTTAATACGTTTTTTATACTCATCTTCATCAAGTTCTTTATCAAAACCTACGATAATTTCAGCATCTTTATCGGCTTGCATAATATACCACATTTCGTTTTTCCCAAATGAGTCGTGACGTTTTTTGGCAATAGCATTACTAGGATGTACTTGAACCGATAAAGGCGTTTTAGCATCAATATACTTTATAAGTAGTGGGAATTCGTTTCCAAATTTTTTATAGACGGAATGTCCAACAAAATCGCCTTTAAATTTTTTAATTAGTTCTCTTAAGGTATGCCCTTTTAAGTCACCATTAATCACTCTGGTTTCATCTCCTTTTACGTCGGAAACTTCCCAAGATTCACCAATATGGTTTTCATTATAATTTTTATTTAATACTGTTTTTAATTTGTTTCCGCCCCAAAGTCGGTATTTGTATAACGGTTGAAACTTAATTGGATGTAATTCCATAATATAATTAATTATTTTTCCTTTTGTATGATTTATATAATATTTTAAAATACAGTGTACCTAGCAATATCGTTTTAATAATGCCTTGATATTGTGTGTTAGTGTTTCGTATTTATTTGTGATTTAGTAACTTTCCAAATCTAAAATTTCTTAATGTGATAATTTAGAGTTTGCATTTTTTATAATATCTAGAGTTGAGGTGTCTGATGCGAAAACTGAATTTAATCCCTGAGGTTCTTGAGGCGGATCTGCTGTAAAATCATCTCCTGTTTGCCATTTACCATTTTCAGGATGGTTATCTCCAAACCCTGCAAATCCCCAAAAATTTAAACCGGCCAAGACACCGTTTTCTTTTTTACTATTAACAATGCTTTCAAAAATAGCTTTATAGAATGTGTTTCTGTTTTCTATAGAAGCTGATTTATCTAAACTTTCTTTTTCACGAGGAAATCCAAATTCAGACATAACGATAGGTTTTTTTAATGATTTTCCAACTTCAATATGCTCATTCATATAAGCATTGGCTTTGTCTATAGAAACTATGGTTGATGCCTTTTCATCTTCAATATCGTACCAACCCCAGTTTTTTGGCCACATATGCATTGTTAAATAGTCAATATTCTTATTGTTGTGCAATCTTTTGTACATATTAATATCTTGTAAATAACTCGATTTACCTTCGGCTCCTGTAGATATTAAGTGTTTTGGGTCTAATGATTCAATTAGCGCAACGGTTTCATTTACCCAATCTGCATAAGCGGTTTCGTGCTCAGGCGTCATCATAACTCTTGGTTCATTAGCCAATTGCCAAGACATTACCGTATTATCTTCTGTATATTTTAATTTTGTATAACTATTGGTGCGACCTATAATTAATTTTACGTGTTTGTAAAAAGCCTCTTTACAAGGTTTGCAACTATGGAATTGTTTTGTGTAACTCATAAAATCATCCCAAGAAAACTGCTCTAAAAACGGATTAGGAACTTCGCCATAACCATTCCATTTTAAATACTCAGACATGCCTCCAGACCATATCCAGTTGTTGTTTAAATATAAAACGGCATACATGTTCCGCTTGCGCATTTCGGCTAGTAAAAAATCCAATCCGTCTAACAAATCTTCATTATAAACACCTTGTTTTGGTTGTAATGCAGGCGATACTCGAGAGTCTCCACCGTCACCTTCGGCACCAACCAAAATTCTCAAATTGTCAATACCAACATTTTTCATTAGGTCTAATTCTTTAATAAGACGTTTTCTATCTCCAATGTTTTTAGCAGCAATTAAAGGGCCGTACCAATAATTTGTGCCCACAAAATAATACGGTTTATCGCCTTTATAAAATTTTGAATCTTTAACGGTTATAAGTGGAATATTCAATTTAGCAGCTTTTTTAAAACTTGTACTTTTACAACCAGAAAATAAAACGATTACTAATGCTATACCTATAAGTTTGATATTCAAATTAGATTTTATATTTATATATGCACGGTTATTCATTTTGGTATTTGGATTTTGGTTGTTGTAAATTAAAAACTTTGGAATTTCGAGCTATTGATTCATTTTAATACAAGCTCTTGAGGTATGGTAAGGTGCTTTCCACATACTTACTTTATCTTCTTGAGTGTAAACAGCACCTTTATGATCTACTCTAAAATGCCACTCGCCGTGTTCAAAATCCAGCAAATTATTTTTAGTGTATTCCCAGATACCCAAAGAATTTAAAATGTATACCTCTTTATTTTCAATTTCATAGGCAAATTTTAAGCCTATTAAAGCTTCCATTTGTGGCCACCAATGTCTATCTGTATCGGTATGATTTGTGGTTAAATTTGTTTCGTTGATTACAGAACCATCAGTATCTATACCCTTTTTTAAAAATGTATCTGAAACTTTAATAGCAATAGCTTTTGATTTTTTTAATAAAGTTGTATCTCCAATAACCTCTGCAGCTTCAAGTACTAACCAAGCCGATTCAATATCGTGACCATAAGACACGGAATTGCTCAGTAAATTCCAATCTTCATCAAAAAATAAATCGTAATGATTGTTTTGATTTAAGAATTTTTCATTCATAACTTGAACCAAATCCTTTAATGATTTTCTTAAAATAGCGTTATCATATATTTTAAGCAATGTAGTATAAGCTTCTAAAATATGAAGGTGCGTATTCATGGTTTTAGCAGCATTCATATCCTTATCACTTAAACGCATATCATCAATAGTGCTCCAATCTTCATTAAAAGCTTCCAAATAACCACCTTTTACGGTATCTTTTGCATAGCGTTCAATATATTCAAATAATTCAATAGCCCATTGTTTGGCTTCGTCGTTTTTTGAATAGATATAATATTCCGATAATGCATAAATGGTAAAGGATTGTGCATAAACTTGTTTACGTTTATTTATAGGTTGCCCTAAATAATCCAATTCCCAAAACACACCATTATAGGTAGTGTCCTTAAAATAGTTTTTTAAATACTGAAAAGACCGTTTGCAGATATCTTGATAATCATCTGTTTTTAAATGATTGGATGCGGCTGCAAAGGACCAAAGAATTCTACTGTTGAGAATGATACCTTTCGATGATTTTGGAACTAGTCTATTTTTGTAATCTCTTTTACCTACAAAGCCTCCATACTCGTTATCAATGGTATTGGTGCTCCAATAATAAAGTATTCTTAATAATTCGGAATGTAATTCTTGTTTAAGGTTTTGATATGCTTTATTCATTAATAAAAACCTTTATTCTTGTCGATTAAATCAATAATAGTTTGCACTGAATTGTAAGATGTATATTTGTCCTCTGGAGAATTAATCACATAATCTACTAATTGATCCACTGAGGATATGGCAACATGCATTCTCGTATCTGAAGATGCATAGTAAATAAATACTTTACCATCATCGTCTTTAATCCAACCATTTGAAAATAATACATTAAACACATCTCCAAGACGCTCACTCCCTATTGGAGCCATAAAATGCCCAGCAGGTTTGTGCGTTACTTTAGAGATGTCGTTTAAATCGGTCATAAACATATATAGGGTGTATCGTAAACCTGCAGCTGTATTTCTAACACCATGTGCTAAGTGAAGCCAGCCTTTATCAGTTTTAATAGGTGCAGGTCCCAGTCCATTTTTCAATTCGTAAACGGTATGGTATTTTCTATCATAGATAATGGTTTCGTTTTCAACAACAGGGTTTAACATGTCATTAACATAGCCTAAACCAATTCCGCCCCCGCTTCCAACACTTATAAAACCATCTTGAGGCCTTGTGTATAAAGCGTATTTCCCATTAATAAATTCTGGATGCAACGCAACGTTACGTTGTTGACCCGCTTTAGATACTAAATCCGGTAAACGTTCCCAATTTACTAAATCAGTTGTTCTTACGATACCTCCGTTGGCAATAGCCATACTCGTGTCTCCTTTTGGCGCATTTGGATCTTTACGTTCTGTACAGAAAATGCCGTATATCCAACCATCTTCATGCTCTATTAATCGCATATCATATACGTTGGTATCTGGATTACCTTCAATTTGAGGGATCACACAGGGCTTATCCCAAAATTTAAAATTATCTATACCGTTTGGACTTTCCGCAATAGCGAAAAAAGATTTTCTGTCATTACCTTCAACACGCACACAAATCACATAATTCCCTTTCCATTTCATAGCACCAGAATTTAGCGCTGCATTATAGCCTATACGTTCCAAAGCATTAGGGTTTGTTTCAGGATTTAAATCAAACCTCCAATGTAAAGGGATATGTTTTGAAGTAACAATAGGATTTTTATATCTTGTATATATACCGTTTGAATCTGATACAGGTGTGTTTTCTTTAGTAATCAATTCGTTGTGAGAATGTGTTAGGTTTTCCAATTTATGAGCTTTTAAATTTAATCGTGTTTCCATGTTTTAATCTAATTTTTTATCAAGCGTATTCCACCAAAATTTCTTAAGTAAAATACAACATATTATAGTTATTATTGCTGAAATTATTATAGGAGTTGTTTGTCTGAAAATGATGTACATTGGTAAGATAACTAATGCTGTTTGAGCGATTACACCAATAGCAACGTTGAACATATCTATACCGAAATCGGTGTTCTTCTTTAAGTTGGCACCTTCCTTTTCTAATTTATCATGTATAGGCTTCCAAATTCCCCAAGGCCTTACGTTTTTATAAAATGTTTTTAATACTTTTTCATCCGTAGGAGGCGCAGAGTATGTTCCAAGCAGTGACCCAATTAAGGAAATTATTAATAATAAAGGGAAAAGGTATAAACTTAAAACGTCAGGAAATAATTCAGGTATAATACCCGCAGCAACTAATCCTGCTACCATGCCCCAAAAGAAGCCTTCGCCATTAAAACGCCACCAATGCCACTTTAATATATTGGCAACAACATAACTACCATATAATACAGATACAATCCATTGTAATACGGAGTTTACATCCTTTGCAAATAGCCCTAAAATAATACTCACAATAACAACAATAATTCCTGTTAAGTAGTTCATATTTTTAATCTGATTTGCTGATGCGTCCGGATTTTTATATTTTAAATAAATATCGTTTACAATATAGGCTTGGGCTGCATTTAAAGTACCCGCGAAAGTTGACATGAATGCCGAAATAAGACCAGCTAATAATAAGCCTAACAAACCAACCGGGACAAACTCCATTATAGCTGTAGGTAGTATTAATTCAAAATCTATATTTCCGGCTGCATTTTGTAAATCTAATTTTTCATAATATATTAATGCTAAGGCTCCAAAACCAGCAATCATTAAATAACGAATTGGCATTAAAACAACAGATACAAATCCACTCATTTTTGAAGCTTCAGAAGCAGATTTAGTAGATAATATTTTTTGCATATCATAATTAGGCGCAGGTCCAGCAACACTTACAAGCAGACCTTTAAAAACCATCATCATAAAGAATATTGTAAATAAACTAAAACCGTCTTCTCTGATTTTTTGATTAACTTCTGGTATTATTTCAGTCCAATCAAGATTTAATTCCCACCCAAAGAACGGACTCATCCATCCGTCAGGTACATTTAAACCATGTTCGCCAACGGCCGTAAATCCTAAATAGCCAATTACTAGTGCTGCAACGGTCATAATAGCAAATTGTACAACATCTGCCCAAACAATTCCGGACATACCGCCCAACAAGGAATAAAATACCGCAAAGCATGTAAATACGATGCCATAGAAATGAGGTACAAATTCTGGTGTCACATTAAATGCAATGTAGGCACTAATAGCTTCCCAAGGAATAAATATCTCTACAAACTTTCCTAGTCCAATAAAGCCATAAGCTAAAAAACCTAAGCAAAGGGCAAGTGCGAATATAACGACTATAACATGCGACATTTTTGCGCCTTTAGCGAAACCAAAACGTGTGCCAATCCACTCTGCACCTGTAGTAGCATTAGAGCGTCTTAACCATTTTGATAAATAAACCATTAAAAAAACCTGATTAAACATAGGCCATAACCAAGGGATCCATGCGCTTTTAATACCGTAAACAAACATCAAGGTAACCAACCAAATGGTTCCAGAAATATCAAACATTCCAGATGCGTTTGATAAACCAAGCATGTACCAAGGAATGCTATTACCTCCTAATAAATAATCTTCTTTACTTCTCTGAGCTTTTTTTCTTAATACCAGACCTATAACAATTATTATTAAAAGGTATAAGGCAATAATTAAAATATCAGCCGTGTGTAATATTTTCATATATGGTTAGTTTAGTTAATGTCTTTTAGCATTAGTGTTTTTGGAAAGGTGGTAAATTCCTTAAAATCGTCAGCATTTTTATGACCCTTATAGGGGAGGTAGTAATGGCTTTTATGTGCGTTTCTCCAAAATAACACCCATGAAATACCCGTGTTTTTTATATTTGGATACAGTACTTCTGTAAACCAATTAGCTGTAGGTATTTTTTCTAAGCCCGTTTCCGTTAATGCAAATAGTTTATTTTTTTTAATAGCAATACGTTTCAAGATTTTAAGATCATTTACTAATGACGACACGAATTCTTCGGTATTATTAAAATCATATACATCAACACCTAAAAAATCAACATAATCATCACCTGGATAATATTTAAGGTAATCATATCCTGGGCTTAGTTTATTTGGAGCATAACCATACATTAAATTGTGTATATCGTGTTTGTCTTTTAATAAATGAACCGTTTCTCTCCATAATTGCTTATAATCTTCAGGAGAAGTGCTAGGGTCTCCCCACCAAAACCAAAATCCATTCATTTCATGAAAAGGTCTGAAAATTATAGGAATATCTTCACCATTGTATTTTAAATCTTTTATAAAATCTGCTACTCTTGAAACCCATAAGTTGTATTTTTTCTTGTGAATGCCTTTACCTATAATATCCTTAACAGCGGGAACACTGTCCCATGCAGAACCTCCAGTGGTCGGGTTGTCTGGATGCCAACTCAAAGAAATAATACCGCCCCTTTTGTGAGCATCGATTATTAATGTTTTCATGGTATCAAAACGAATTGAGTCTAAGTTTTCTTTTGAGTTTAATTCAATATGTCCTATTTCAAAACTATACATGGCTGGTTGCTCTCCTGTAACCTCATAAATATCACTTTTATTAGCGTTCAGACTTGGGTCATACTTCCACCCAATACCATATGCTGAAGCGTCTTGGTGTCCAATAGCAAATCCTTTTTTTGTTAGAAAGAACAATTTTTTGTGCAGATCTTTTGCGCTTTTTGATAAATTTTGATCTACCAAATCAGTTTTCTTGTAGGTCTTTGAATATAATGTTTTACAAGAATAAGTGCTGCCAATTAGGAATAAAAAGAATAGGTGGGTAAGTTTTATTCTAAATTTAAAAGGGTTTGATTTTATAAGCATTTATCAACATTTTTTATGAACAATCTTTCTTAGTTATTACTGAGCTTAACTTATGTAGATTATTAGGTTTTACAAAATTAAAAAGATATATTGCATATTAGTAATAGTATTTTATCAAAATATAAGCATTTTATTGCAAATTGTATTATGGATATATTAAAAGAAGTACATAGGGAAATAACACCGTTAGCCCAGGGAGACAGTTTCTTAGTTTTTGATAGGGTTAAAAGTGAATTTAATTTCCCTATTCATTTTCATCCAGAATACGAATTGAATTTCATTAAAAATGGCAAAGGAATAAGGCGCATTGTTGGAGATAGTATGGAGGAAATTGATGACCTAGAGTTGGTTTTAGTTGGCCCTAATTTATATCATGGGTGGCTAACTCATAATTGTACAAGTGATTCGATTCATGAAATCACTATTCAATTTCATGAAAATCTATTTCAAAAAAAGTTTCTAGCTAGACAATTAATGAAACCTATTAAAGATATGTTTCAGAGATCTATTCATGGTATTTTGTTTTCTGAAAAAACAGCATTAGAAATGTATGATAGATTCACTAAAGTTTCACGGTTGGACAGTATGGATTACTTTTTAGAGCTATTGTCTATTTTATTTGATTTAGCAAACTCTAGAAACCAAAAATTACTTTCCATATATACTGCGGGTAAGGAAAATTTTGAAAATAGTGATAAAATTAAAACCGTTTACGATTATGTTCAGATGAATTTCCATAAAAAAATCACTTTAGCAGAAGTTTCAGAACTTGTATATATGAGCCAGGTTTCATTCAATAGATTCATGAAAAAAAGAACAGGGAAAACGTTTGTAGATTATGTTAATGATGTTCGTATAGGCCATGCCTCTATGAGGTTAATAGAAAAGGGATATAGTATTTCTGAAATTGCATTTAATTGCGGTTTCAATAATATAGCTAATTTTAATAGGGTTTTTAAAAAAATAAAGAAACGAACACCAAGTCAATATAGAAATGAGTTTTCGGGAATAAAGCGGATATTGTAATAATGTGATGTTTTTAACGAATTGAGTTTTTTTAAGTTTATAAGCTGATTATTTGTAAGATTTTTTCTAAAAACGTTTATATTTAGTCTACTATTTATTTCTATTATCCTATTTTATAATTAGTCTTTCTCTTAAATTATTGTTTTTTCTTTTTTTTGGACTTCACGCGCAAAAAGCCTTATTTGTTTTTTAAAATTGCTTTTTTTTTTATTAATAAGTAATTATTTGTTGTGTTTAACAAAAAAAAGCGTAAATTTATATTAAAAAAAAGATATTTGTCCTCATTATTAAGATTTATTCAAAAACATGGTGAAGAGTGATTTTATTTTTTTTAAAATCTAGAACTTATAAATCAATTTTAAAAAAAAGTAGTTTCTCTGGTTAACTAAAATTTAAATGTCTTTGTTGCGTTTTTAGTCCGTATTTTATAAATTATAATAAAATTATGCTAAATAATTATATTATAAATTTTATATGAATTATTTAGATTATTTTTTTTATGAGGCATGATAGTATTGGAATAAAAGGCTTAGCGTTTTCTTATTATTACTTTTTTTAAAGTATTTCTGAGTTAAAAAAAATACATTAGCTCTAATTTAATAAGCAAATGACAAAATAATATTAGAACACCATCAAATTATACTTTAATTTTGAATATCGATGATTTATGGCATTGTTTTTTGCGAAATACTCAATTAACGGCTTTTTCATTTAAATTATATTATTAAACTAAACTAATAAAAAACATGCAAAAATTTATTACAAAAAACATTTTTTGTATCAGTAAGCACTATTATTTTCTTGCGTTATTTTGTTTTCTTAGCCAATCAATATTGGCGCAAAATGAAATAAAAGGTACAGTTACTGATTCAAACAACATGCCTTTAGCTGGTGTAAACATTATTCAGAAGGGGACATCTAATGGTGTGGTTTCAGATTTTGATGGCCTGTATAGTCTAACTGTTACAGGCAAAGCAACCTTAGTGTATAGCTTTATTGGATTCGTTACAAAAGAAATCGTTGTGAGTTCTAGCGGCGTTCAAAACGTTCAACTTGAAGATGATTTGGAGAGCTTGGATGAAGTTGTAATTATTGGTTACGGTTCTCAATTGAAAGAACAGCTTTCTGGTTCTGTGGCAACTGTTGATATTGAGGAATTATCTCAAATTCCACAAGTTAGTGTCGATCAATTAATCCAAGGCCGAGCAGCAGGGGTTACTGTAACTCAAAATACAGGGCAGCCCGGTGGTGCTGTATCTGTTAAAATTAGGGGGGTTGGTTCTCTAAATGGTTCTACAGAGCCTTTGTATATTATTGATGGTATACCTGTATCTGCTGATACACGTAATATTGGTGGTTCTGGTCAAAACAATTCTGGTGCATCGAGTCCTCTATCTAGTCTTAATCCAAATGATATTGAATCATTAAGTGTTTTGAAGGATGCTTCTGCTACTGCTATTTATGGTTCTAGAGCTTCTAACGGAGTTGTAATTATTACTACTAAAAAAGGTAAAACGGGTAAGAGTAAGATTAATTTCAATACATATACTGGGGTTCAAAAACCATATAATCTTTTACCTACTTTAAATTTAAAAGAATATGCTGTTTACCAAAACAATATGCGCGAAGTGTTTGGTTTGTTGCCTTTACAAGAGCTTTCGGAGCCTGGATTATTAGGTGAAGGTGTAAATTGGCAAAAAGTTATTTTTGATGATGCTATTTTAAACAACCATCAACTTTCCTTTTCAGGTGGAAATGAAGATATCAGATATTATACCTCTGCAGGTATAACAGATCAAGACGGAACTTTAAAGGGCACCACTTTTGATCGTTATAGTATACGTTTAAATTTAGACGCTAAATTAAATGAAGCTCTAAAGGTTGGAATAAGTGTTACTGCTAATAGAACTAAACAAAACTTAGTTTTTAATGGTGATGCTGAAAATGGTGTAATAAGTAGAGCTTTACTAACACCTCCTAATGTAGCTGCATTTAATCCTGATGGAAGTTTCGCTGGACCAAACCAACAAGAAGCCACAAATAATATTAATAACCCCATTGCAGAAATACTAACTAGAAAAAATCAATTAATACGTGATCAGATTTTAGGAAATATTTATGCTGACCTGAAATTGTTTAAGGGATTGTCGTACCGTGTGGAATTTGGTGGAAATTTTGGTAATAATAGAACTTTTGTACAGCAAGATGCATTTACAGCGGGAGTACTTGGAAGTGATATTATAACTGTAAATAAGCTTACTGAAAATACCGATTTTTGGATTGTTAAAAACTTACTTAATTATAATAACACCTTTGGAGATAACCATAGTGTTACATTGTTAGCAGGACATGAAAGTCAGGAAAATTCTTGGAATGGTGTTACGGCTAGTGGTAGTGGTTTTTTAGATAACAGCATTACTACTTTGAATAACGCAGATGCCTCAACAATTGGTGTTGACGAATATAAAAATAGTAGTTCTTTGGAGTCTTTCTTCGGAAGAGCGATATATACATTTGATAGAAAATATACTGCAACTGCTGCAATTCGTGCAGATGGTTCTTCAAAATTTTCAGAAGGTAATAAATGGGGTTATTTCCCTTCGCTTTCTTTAGCTTGGAATGTATCCAATGAGCCATTTATGGAAAACTTAGAATCCATAAGTAACATTAAAATTTATGGTGGGTATGGAGAAACAGGAAATCAAGATATTCCAGTTGGATTGTACTCTTCTAACCTTTCACCTATAAACACTCAATTGGGGACTGGTTTTAATATCAGTAACATAGCAAATCCAGATTTGACTTGGGAGACAAGAAAGGAATATAATTTAGGTCTTGATTTCACAACTTTTGGTGGGAAATTAAATACTACCATTGAAGTTTATAGTAAAACAAATAGTGATTTCTTGTTTCAAACTATATTACCTGCATCAGTTACAGGTGGAGGTTCTATTCAAGCGGCATTTACTAATGAGGGCGAGATGGTTAATAAAGGAATTGATTTAGCACTTAACTATGCTGTTTCAAGTCCAGGGAACTTTAATTGGAATTCTACATTAACATTGCAACACTACACCAACGAGGTTACTGCTCTTTTAAACGATGCACCAATTAATTCCGGTTTTAATACAATAAGTGGTGGAAATGAGTTTTTTACACAAACCAAAATAGGAGACCCTATAGGATTGTTTGTTGGATATCAAGTAGAAGGTCTGTTTAGAACATTAGATGACCTTAATGGCGCACCTCAGCAATTTGGAAATTCTTTTGGAGCTTCAGAAGGACAGACTTGGTTAGGCGATATTAAATTTAAAGATGTAAGTGGTCCTAATGGCGTTCCTGATGGAGTTATAGATGATAATGATAAAACAGAAATTGGTAACCCACATCCGGATTTTACTTTTGGATGGCAGAACAGTTTCAGTTATAAAGGATTTGAATTATCCTGCTTTTTACAAGGCTCTTATGGGAATGATGTTTTAAACGTTGTTAGTAAAACCCTAACAGAAACACGTTTAACTTATCGAAACCAATTTAGTCAAGTTCTAGATTATTGGACCCCTCAGAATCCGCAAGCTTCAAGACCTCGTTATACAACTAATAAATCAAATAACCTTGTAGTATCTGATCGTTACATTGAAGATGGATCATATTTAAGAATTCAGAATATAAAATTAGGTTATAGTCTACCTTCTAGTATTTTCGAAAAAACAGGATTATCTAAAGTAAATTTATATGGTTCAATTCAAAACCTTTACACGTTTACTAATTATTCTGGTTATGATCCTGAATTAGGTGCTTTAGGTCAAAACCCATTATTAATGGGGCTTGATAATGGTAGGTACCCAACACCTAGAACATTTACGATAGGTTTAGATATTGAATTTTAAATTAAAAAATTTGTTATTATGAAAAAAACATTTAAACACTTTACAATACTTCTGCAAGTAGTTTGTTTAGTTATTTTAAACTCTTGCAGCGAGGAATTTCTTGAGCGCGACTCAGAAAGTCAGTTTACAAAAGATCAATTCTATCAAACTCCAGAGCAAATTTCTGTGGCTACAAATTCACTATATATTTCCAGTTGGAAAGATTGGGCATCAAATCGTTTTTGGGTTTTTAGTGAGTTAGCAGGTGGAAATGGAATAACAACAGATTCTAGAAATAGAGATTTTGGAACTTTTGTTTTCGATAGTTCACATGAGCAATTTGAAACTTCATGGGCATCGCTTTATGGTGTAGTTGCACAAAGCAATTCTGTTATTAAAGCTATAACAACACAGGCAGGTCCAGACGTATCTAAAGCACAAATCGATAACGCTATTGGGGAGGCTAGAGCAATGAGAGCAACCGCATATTTTTTCTTAGTACGTTTATATGGAGATATTCCTATTTATGAAGATACAGAAGCAGCAGCTTTAAATACGGATATCAAAAGAAACATCGTTTCTGATGTATATAGGTTTATTAAAGAAGACTTGGAATTTGCAGCAAATAACATAACGCACACAAAAGCGGGGCAGCCAGGACGTATAACTGCAAACGCAGCGAAGGCTCTTTTAGCAAAGGTAAACTTGCATACTGAAGATTATGATGAGGCATACAACCTGACTCTTGAAGTCGTTGGATCTGGTGCGTATGATTTAATGGAAAACTATGCGGATTTATTTCTTACAGAAAATGACAATAATAAAGAAAGCATGATTGCATTACAATGGACAGGTACAGGAGATTTTAATGAGGGTAATGGTTTACAATCTATGTTTGCATATTCACAAATAACTGGCTTTTCAGATGGGTGGTCTGCAATCGGACCTTCTATAGATCTTATTGAATCCTATGAGAAAGACGATTCAGATGTTGTTATCGATCAAAGATTTGATCCAACACTAATGACGCCGGGTACTGTTTATTCAGATTTAAACCAAGGTTATGTGGTATCGAATGATCCATCCACTTTTACACAAAGAGCTTTGGCGGGAATTAAAAAATATGTAGTTGGCCGTCCTGAATTCAATGGAGGTGGAGCTCAGCAATCTTACGCTAATAACACGTATATACTCCGTTATGCAGATGTTCTGCTAATGCACGCAGAGGCCGTTTTAAGAGGTGGCGGAGGAACTGTTAGCGATGCCGCTGCAGTATTGAATATAGTAAGAGATAGAGCAGGGTTAGATCCTATTGCTTCCCCTACTTTGGAAGATGTTTTTGAAGAACGCAGGCATGAATTTGCCTTTGAAGGCGAACGATGGTATGATATTCTTAGAATGGACAATCGATTACAGTATTTGGCAAATATAGAGAGAGGATATTATAATAATAATGATAGGAACGATTTTGTATCTGTTAAAACAACCGTTACCGAAGATCAGCTTGTTTTTCCAATTCCATTAAATGAGATTATTGCTAATCCAAAGATTAAGGAATCGCCGGTATCTTATTACGAATAATTTAAAGCTTTAAGAAAATGAAAATATTTAAAAAAATTAGAATGTTTACTTTATGTATGTTGCTATTAAACATAGTATCATGTTCGAGTGAGTTTAGAGAATCTGGTGTGACTGATAATAGTATGAAGTTGCCTATTATTAGTTCCGTAACGGAAGCGTTTTCTAAACAAAACGTAGCCACAGGAGTAACAGGAAGAATCTATTTTATTAAAGGAGAAAACCTTCAAAATACAACTGATATTAAATTTAATGGTTTTAGTGCAAATATTAATCCTACCTATGTTACAAAAAACACGGTAATTGTAACTATACCTTTTGGAACACCATTCTTAAAAATATCTGAAACGGAGTTTGTTCCTAATAAATTAGTGTTAAGTACAACAGCAGGAGATGCAGAGTTCGATTTCTCTATTTTATCTATTGAATCTTTTTCAGAAGGTGTTCAAAGCGGTAAAAATGTCGTAACTCTTAACGGTGGGGATTTTACCGATGTTACGAGAGTTGTATTTACCTCAGGAAGTGAAGCATTAGGTAACTTAGTGGAGCGCGATGCCACTATTTTGGAGATTGAAAAAGGTGCCGTAACAGCAGAGGTGCCAGATGGTGTAATTCAAGCTTTTATTAGTGTTTATATAGATAATGTAGTAGCTGTTGCAAACGATTCTTATGGGTTTAATTATCCTTTGTTCACAGATCAACTTTTTGGTTGGAACCTAGGAGGATGGAGTGGTGCACAAAGCGTTGTAGATGGAGAGAATAGTATTGGTAACAGTTCCGTAAGAAGAGATTCTGATGGATTTGGAGGGCTTACATTCACTATTGGAGATGGAGCGGATGATTTGTTTTATGCTGATTACAGAACGGTAACTTTTCAAGTGTATCCAGCAAATACTGAAACTACTAAAGTAAAATTCGTTTTAAACGATGATTTTGATTCGGGCATTATACTAGATTTAGTTCCTTTAGAATGGAATAAATTTGTAATTCCACTTAAAGATTTAATTCCTACAGGTGATGCACCAGTTAAGATAACAAGAATGGATTTTCAAGAATTTTCTGGAGGAACAGCTCCATTTTTATTCTATATAGACCAATTTGGTCTTATAGAATAGAGTAAAATATTAAAAACTAAATTAATAAAAGACATTATGAAAATTAAAAAAAATATATCTATTATCAAGTATACTCTGGTTATCTTGATTATGGTAGGTTTCGTATCTTGTAATGAAGATGATGATCTGTATCCAAAAGCTGAAATATTTCCTAAAAATATAACTGAACTCGTTGCGGATACTCCAGAAGTTTCAATCTTAAAAGGCGCTTTAGAGCAAACAGGTTTGGATGCTACTTTGAGAGATAATACTACATTTACATTGTTCGCGCCTTCAGATGTAGCATTTACTGGTGTTGATTTATCTGAAATATCTGATGAGGGTTTAAGGAATTTATTATTGAATCATGTATGGAGTACAAACACAGCAGATTTTTCACAAACACTTGAAACAGGCTATAGAAATACTTTGGCTACAGGAGTTGATGGTAACAATCTAAGCTTTTTTGTGAATACATCAGACCCAATAACTTTTAACGGTGCCGTATCGCCCGTAAGCGGAATGTTTGATTTAGGAGCTACAAACGGAGTTTTACACGTTGTTGATGGAATAATTAATCTACCAACAGTTGTGGATCTTATTGCATCAAATCCAGAATATTCTTTATTAGTCGAGGCTCTAAACCAAGCTGATTTAGTCGGCGCTTTACAAGGCGACGAACCATTTACTATTTTCGCTCCTAATGATCAGGCTTTTAACGTATTACTGACTCAATTGAATGATATTTTTGGTTGGGCTAAAATCACGGATATTCCAGAGGAAATATTAACTGCAGTACTACAATATCACGTAGTCGCAGGGAGTAATATTATTTCAAAAGAAGTTAATGGAGCTACTTTAAATACGTTACAAGGCGAGTCATTTAGTATATCTGATATAACTATTAATGATGCATCGTATACTGATGGAGAAATTAATTTGGTAGATGTACAGGGAACAAACGGAGTCGCGCATGGAATAAATAAGGTGCTTTTGCCAGATACTGTTTTTCAACAAGTATTATCTGCAACATTGCCAATAAACGAAAGGTTAGCTGATAAAGGTTATTCTTCTTTCTTAGCAGCTCTTGAGCTTGCAGGTATGTCAACTACCATATCAACTGACCAGTTAACAGCTTTTGTACCGAATAATTCTGCCTTTGAAGTCTTCTTTTTAGTGATTGATAATTTTGATAGCTTAAGTGATTTTGATACTCCAGAGGAAATAGCGGCGCTAAAAGGATTGCTTGAATACCATTTGGCTGCTGGAATTACTATGAGTAACCAATTAACAGATGGGTCTTTAACAACTGTTCAAGGTGAAGATATTGGTGTTGAAATTACAGATAAAGTAACATTGGTGCCTAGTCGTGAAAATGCACCAGCAGGTATTGTAACTATTACAGATATTGGAGCAAGTAACGGAGTTATTCATGAAATCGACAATGTATTAATACCAGAAGATTTGGCAGCGGCGTTAGGATATCCTGAGCCTATAGTTGGTGGAGCACCTGTTTATGGATTTAAAATATATGATGATGCTCTTGCTGATGGTATGTGGACTGGTGGCTGGACAACTCCAGATTATTTAAATACAAATCCAGTGAAATCTGGTGTATATTCTGTTGCTGTAACTTACCCTAATGGAGATGAAGGTTGGCAAATTGGTGGTGCAGATTTAAATGTTCAAGACTTTAGTTTTGTTAATGCATCTATTTATTCAGAAACAGGAACAACGGTTGGTTTTGTTTTAAATGAACAATGGGGAAGTCAATTTAATGTAACTATACCAGCAGGTGAATGGACTGAGGTAGCTGTTCCAATTGCATCTGTTGCAAATGGTTCAACAACGTTTACCCAATTAGTAATTAGAGGTGCTGCGGGAACTGCAAATGATACAGTTTATATTGATGAAGTTGGTTTTGATGTTACTTACGTATCGTCTGTACCCTCATTAGCGTTTGAACTTTTTACTGATGCATCTCCTGAAGAGAATGGATGGTGGACAGGAGGATGGACAACTCCAAACTACTTGAATACTAATCCGGTTAGAGAGGGTGTTTATTCTATATCCGTAAGTTTCCCTGGTGGTGATGAAGGCTGGCAAATGGGCGGTGCTTCTTTAAATGTACAAGATTATGATTTTTTAAATGCATCTGTTTATTCTGAAACGGGTACAACAGTTGGTTTTGTTTTAAACGAGCAATGGGGAAGTCAATATAATGTTGATGTTCCTGCAGGCGAATGGCTTGATATAGCCGTTCCAATTGCACAGGTAGCTAATGGTACAACAACATTTAATCAATTGGTTATCCGTGGTGCTGGAGGGATTTCAGGCGATACTGTATTTATTGATAACGTAGGCTTTAACTAGAAGTTTAATATAGTTATTTTAGTTTAAATCTCCATAAATATCAATTTTTGATTTTATGGAGTATTTAGTATTAAAAATTAATTAAAAACAAAAAAATGAACTATTTTAATATAAAGTATTATAAGTTATTTTTGTTATTTTTATTTATAGTTTCTTGTTCAAACGATTCAGAAGAAGAGATGTTTTTAAGTAGTAACAAATCACTTTTGTCATTCAGTATAAAAGAACTTCCTAACACAGCTTTTTCTGGATTAAACAATAACAAATTGGTAGCAATTGTGGCTGATGATGATGATGAGTTAAATCAATTAACAGCAGTTTTTACAGTTTCTAAAGGGGCTACGGTCTATATAGGTGATACCAAACAACAATCCGGTTCTACAAAAAATAATTTTAATAATGTAATTACATATAGTATTAAAGCTGAGGATGGTACTAGCACAGAGTTTACTGTACAAATAACTCCTAAAGCAAATACAAAGCCTACTGCCAATGCTGGAGGTGATAAAGTTGTGTTTGCAAAATTTGGAACTAATATGGCTGAGGTTATGTTAGATGCATCTGCTTCAAATGATTCAGATGGAGATTCACTTAGCTATGAGTGGAAAGTAAATGATGATATTGTTGGTTCTACTGAGATACTGCAATTAGATTTAATTTTGGGAATTTATATCGTAGAGCTAAAGGTTACAGATAGCAAAGGAGATTCAAATACCGATACAATAACCGTTGAAGTAAGAGCATTGCCAAACCAAGTAGCCATAGATTTAAATGCAACTGCCGAAGTTCAAAATTTATTATCTAATTTAGTTGCTTTAACTGCTGCTGATCAATTTGCTTTTGGTCAAGAATTTCCTTTATCTTTTCAATTGGATGAATTAAGTTTTGATTTAAACACATCAGATTGTAAAGACGTCTCTGGAGATCATCCAGGGGTTTTTGGTATAGATCCACATTATATGTTGTATAAAGGAGCGGTGCAACGTCAATTACATATTGACGAAGCCAAGGCAGCATATGATAATGGAGCAATTGTAACGTTTGATTTTCATCAACAAAGCAGATCAGATAAAAAAATATACTACAATCAAATTACGACAGACACAGACAAAAGTTTGATGTTTGACATTGTTAATGATAAGAATACTGCAAGATTATGGTATTATAGTGAAATTGATGAAATTTTAAACATTATTAATAATGATTTAGGGTTTCCAATTGTTTTTCGCTTATTCCATGAAATGAATGGTAATTGGTTCTGGTGGGGCACACAAACCGCAAACCATACGCCTTCTTTATATGTTGATTTTTTTAGGTTAACAGTAGATTATATTAAGGAAAGAACAAATAATGTGCTTTTTAGTTGGTCGCCAAATTGGGAGGCTAATATGTCGTATTACCCAGGCGATGATTACGTTGATGTTGTTGGTATTGATTATTATGAAGCTACAAAAACAGCTTTAAGTGAAAGCTTAAAAAATCTTACCTCGTTTGCGGCAGACCATAATAAAGTTGCTGCTTTGACAGAAACTGGTGATCAAGGTTTTGTTACTACTAATCCAGATTTTTGGACTGATAATATACTTTCTGTAATAGAAGATGGTGGCACTGATATTAGGTTAGCATGGGTTCTAGGATGGTTTAATGCGCCTTGGGATACTAGTCAGGATAATTTATTTATACCAAATGCCAGTAGTCCACAAAACGCGAAAGATGATTTTATCGCTTTTAAGAATAATAGCAATGTACTCTTTCAACAAGAGGTAAAAGCATTAAATGTTTATAGTTCCAGTGATTAAAAATCAAGATTAGCATTATATTAAAGTGGTCGGATATGTTTAATATCTGACCATTTTTTTTTATAACTATATCATTTTTTTATGTAATTAACTCGAATACTGTTACAAATAGAGACATGTATATAGTTTGTAATATTATGTTATTTCTTTTATGACTAATTAAAAGAATAATAAACATCTTTTTTTTATCATAAATAATCAGAACAAATTTCAAATCCTTTTCTATTAAAAAAATTATGTAGATTAAAAAGAAAAATGAAAAAGCGATAATTTATATGTCTTGTTCGACCTATGCTTATTCTAAAATAATAATATAATAAACAAGTATTAAATCTACTAATACTATGTTAATTTATAAAATGATTTAAAGGATTATTTAGTTTTTTTTAATAGCTTCAAAAAAGTTAAAGGCTGATTATTATTAGCAATGATTAAGTATGTTTCATTATTAATTATAATTTTCTTCATGTCTTTAACATGTGTTGGCGCATAAAAGCTAGTATCATTTTCAGCTATAAAATTTCCTTTGGAGTCTCCTAATAAAATATAGCCAGTATTGCTATCATAACGTATAGTTTCCACTTCGGTTTCATGTATAGCACCCATGCCTAAAATATCTAAATGGTTGTCATTGTTTATATCCATTATTTCAAAGGAAAGGGTAGGTCCAAATTGGGCTGTAACAGGTAATTTTTTAACAGCAAACGAACCATTTCCATTATTTATAATTAATGACGAGCTAAATGTTTTTGTTGTTAAGTGGTAAGCTTCGTTTAATTTTTCCTCACCATAAATATCGGTTAAAGATGCATTGGCAAAAGCTTTATAGGATTTTATTTTTCGATTTAGAAACGGTGTTTGTTGTGATGAGCATTCTTTACCACGAATAGGGACTAAGGTTCCTTTATATTCTTTACTTAAAAACATATCGTATGAGACGTTATCATCAAAATTGTTTGCGTAAATATGAAGTGGTTTTTTATAAGTAGGTTTAAATTTATTGTTATGACCTAAGTTACCCACTAAATAATCATCATCACCGTCATTATCAATATCAAGAGCTTTTATAGTATTCCACCACCCTTCAGTATTTTTGAATGTGTCAGGTTTTGAATTGGTAAATTTTCCGTTGTCATTTTCAAATAAAGTTAACGGCATCCATTCGCCTATAACAAAAAAATCGGTATCACCATCATTATCAAAATCAGATAATAATATATCATTTACCAATCCTATGTGATGAAATTCAGGAGCCAAATTAAGTGTGACATCTACAAAGTTCCCATTATCATTTCTTAATAAATACGAATTGGTTGCTAATGGATACTTGTTTGGAACTACTTGACCTCCAATAAGTAAATCCATATCTCCATCGTTATCAAAATCAAAAGGCATAATTTTTTTCGTTGATGTTTTAATGTTGTTAAAGGCATTGTTTTTAATGAAATCCCCTTGACCATTATTCATAAACAACCTATCTGTCAATAAATGATTACCTTCAAAACATTCGTAACCACCACTAGTTACTAATAAGTCCAAATCACCATCATTATCAGCATCAAAAAATTCAGCATCCTGATCCTCAAACGGGGCGTCTTTTTTAAATAAGGATGTGTTAGTAGTTTTAAATGTCCCTAAAGTAGTTTGTATAAATAAACTAGATGGTTGATTTTTTGCGCCTCCAACAAAAAAATCATCTAAACCATCTTTATTTATATCTGCAATAGCAATAGTAGGCCCTTTGGTTGATTGTTTTTGAGGAAGCAGAACTTGGTTTTTAAAATCGTTAAATTCATTTTCTTGATGTGTATAATCAATGCTAAAGGCTGTTGCATCAATAGTTTCGAATAGATTTTTTTTTAATGGTTTTTCTATCTCGGAAAATCCAATTTTATATTTGTCTATAACCAAAGTTTGATTGGCTTTAATGTTTTTAAGCACAGAGGTTTTTCCATCACTCCATAAAACTTCAATTTTGTTTATTAATTTATCCCTGTGCAAACCAAAATTTAACACATTAGATACGGAAGATTGAAACCCTCGGTTGGTGTAGTTTTCTTGATACTGAGTTAAATTCTCACTAAATACAGAAATCTTTGCACCAATAGCCTGTATGTTTTCGGCTCCGCCTTTTAGTATTAACTTGATATAATTATTATTAGAATTATTTTTGTAAAGCATCGCTTTATCAGATAGGTTGTTGCAAACAAGGTCTAAATCACCATCGTTATCGAAATCGGCATAAGCAGCACCGTTTGTGTTAACTGCTTTATCTAGACCCCAAGCTTTGTTTTTTTTTTCAAAAGCAAGTTTGCCATTATTTTTTAAAGCATAATTTGGTAGTTTGGCAGTAGGCATTAAGTTTATTGCATCATCAAGCGTTAAAGAAGCTTGTTTTGACGAATTACTAGCTACATCCTTTCTATAGTCTTGATTCGCTAAATCGCGTTCTATGCCATTAGATACAAAAATATCTTTGTAGCCATCATTATCAAAATCTGCGATTAAAGGCGCCCAACTCCAATCTGTTTTTGCAACACCTACTAACTGCCCTATATCCTTAAATGTTCCATTACCATTATTTAATTGTAAAACATTAGCCATATAACTATAATGGTAGTCCATTTTTACCATAAGTTCAAAACCTTTGGTACTCATGGTTGCCATATTTTCTTTACTGCGTTTGTGGTCTTCAGCAGACATATCTAAAACCAATAAGTCGGGAAGTAAATCGTTATTTATATCGGCATAGTCAGAGCCCATACTGTTGTAAGATATATGCTTAAATGTATTTAACACATCATCTGTAAAAGTACCATCTTTATTATTCAAGTATAAAAAATCGGGTTGAATATAATCGTTACATACATAAACATCATCCCAGCCGTCATTATTAAAATCACCGATTGAAGCGCTTAAGCCCCAAGTTTTATTAATAAGTCCAGCTTGCTCTGTAACATTTACAAAAAAATCACCTTCATTTCTGTACAATTGATCTGATAGCTCATAAAAATACTTAGTAGTTTCTTTTCTTTCAATACGTCTAGCATTAGGAAAATCAGGACGATGGTTTACTAAATACATATCTAAGTCTCCATCTTTATCAAAATCAAAAAAGTAGGCTTGTGTCGAATACCCATAATTATCGATACCCCATTTTTTAGCCTCTTCTTTAAAAGTTAAATTACCTTGATTGATAAAAAGCTTATTTTTCCGCAATACAGGGTTTTTTATCGATGCCGATTTACATACGTAAATATCTAAAAAACCATCATTATTTATATCTATTACACTAACCCCAGTTGTCCAACCTCCAACGTCATCTACATGCCCAGATTGGGTAATATCCTCGAACTCAAAATTTCCTTTATTAAGGTATAATTTATTTGAGTTTTGGTTTGCGGTTAAATAAATATCCTGAAATCCATCATTATTAAAATCGCCAATAGCCACGCCGCCACCATTATATATATATGGGTAGTTTATAAAGTTGAGATTGTAATCTTGTTTAATCGTATTTGAGAAATTAATATGAGATTGTTTTTCTGATATAGAAGAAAAAAGTGTTTGCTCTATACTTAACTTTTTTTCTTTAGGCTGGCATCCAATTATAAAAGTTACACATATAAATATTGTAACATGGGTTTTAAAAATCATACTTTTCAGATTGCTTATATTTATATGGAAATGATAAAACAGGGTCGGTTCAATAATTTGGGGTAAAAGCGGATAACCTTACCCATTTGGTTTTAAAAATATGAATATTTTTATTGATTATC